>ERZ791645.375-NODE-375-length-38453-cov-4.860852_pt1 | contig 38453 bp, 35 predicted proteins | sample MGYA00509939_ERZ791645 | MGnify/ENA primary metagenome ERZ791645 (study PRJEB30046, sample SAMN00715249) | human gut metagenome | study: EMG produced TPA metagenomics assembly of the A metagenome-wide association study of gut microbiota in type 2... | reverse complement strand
ACCGTCAGGTGACGACGCCGGGCGACGTGCACGTTGCGCCGCAGATGCTCACACCTTCGGATGTATACCCCGTGATCTCGGCGGTATGCAGTTGGTTTTTTGCAAGCTGCTCCATGGTTTATTCCGCTTCCTGACCGGAGATGTGCATATATTCGTCATACGTGCAGCGGCGGTCGATGATGCCGTCCGGCGTGATCTCAATGATGCGGTTGGCGACCGTCTGCGTGAGCTGGTGGTCATGGCTGGTAAAGATAATGTTATACGGGAAGGCATCCATACCGTTGTTGAGCGCCGCGATGCTCTCAAGGTCAAGGTGGTTCGTCGGCTGGTCAAAGACGAGGAAGTTCGCGCCGGAGAGCATCATCTTCGAGATCATGCAGCGCACCTTCTCGCCGCCGGAGAGGACCTTGACCTGCTTGTACACATCGTCGCCGGAAAAGAGCATCCGGCCGAGGAACGTGCGCAGGTAGCTCTCGCGCTTATCTGCGGAGAACTGGCGCATCCAGTCAATGAGGTCATAGTCGCAGTTTTCAAAATAGCTGTTGTGATCCTTCGGGAAGTAGGCCTGCGTGGTCGAAACGCCCCACTTGACCGTGCCCTCATCCGGTTCTTCGTCGCCCATGAGGATCTTGAAGAGCATCGTCACGGCAAGCTCGTTCTTGCCGAGGATGGCGATCTTGTCCTCCTTGCCGACGATGAAGCTCACGTGGTTGAGCAGCTTTTCACCGTCGACGGTCTTGCTGATATCCGTCACGAACAGGCGATCCTTGCCCGGCTCGCGCTCGGCCTTGAAGCCGACCCACGGATAGCGGCGGCTGGAGGCGGGCATATCCTCAACGGCAATCTTTTCGAGCAGCTTGCGGCGGGACGTTGCCTGACGGGACTTTGACTTGTTGGCGGAGAACCGTGCGATGAACGCCTGCAGCTCCTGGATCTTCTGTTCGGCGCGCTTGTTCTGATCCTTGACGAGCTTCTGCATGAGCTGGCTCGACTCGTACCAGAAGTCATAGTTGCCGACATACATTTTGATCTTGCCGTAGTCGATATCGACGATGTGCGTGCAGACGTTATTGAGGAAGTAACGGTCATGCGATACGACGAGCACGGTGCCGTCGTAATCCATCAGGAAATCCTCCAGCCAGACGACGCTCGCAAGGTCGAGGTTGTTCGTCGGCTCGTCGAGCAGGATGATGTCCGGGTGACCGAAGAGCGCCTGCGCAAGCAGGACCTTCACCTTCAGGCGCGGATCCATGTCGGACATCATGGTCTCATGAAACTCCGGCGAGACGCCCAGTCCCTGCAGGATGCGCGAGGCGTCAGACTCCGCCTCCCAGCCGCCGAGATCCGCAAATTCCTCCTCAAGCTCGGAAGCGCGGATGCCGTCCTCGTCCGTCATCTCGTCCTTGGCGTAGATGGCGTCCTTTTCCTTGCCGCAGTCATACAGGCGCTGATTGCCCATGATCACCGTATCCATGACGGTGTAGGCGTCATACATCGTCTGATCCTGCTTGAGCACGGACATTCGCGCCTTGGGATCGATATGCACGCCGCCGGAGCTCGGCTCGAGCTGACCGGAGAGGATCTTCAGGAATGTGGATTTTCCGGCGCCGTTTGCGCCGATGATGCCGTAGCAGTTGCCTGGGGTGAACTGCAGGTTTACCTTGGAAAACAGCGGTGCGCCGCTGTACTGCAGCGAGAGGTCATCAACAGTGATCATTTGGGAAACTCCTTCGTTACGTTCGAAATATAGATAATAAATCAGTATAGCATACTTTGGACTGTTTGAACAGCAGATTTACACACGAACAGAGCCGGCGATGATCACCGGCTCTGCTGATCTTTATTTTGCAAGCACTTTTTTCAGCCGTGCATAGCGGGGGAGACCGTTTTCCACAGGGATCTCAGGCACGCCCTGAATGAGCGGCAGGGCATAGTCAATAAAATCCTGCGTGACATTGTTGCCCTCCGGGACGATCCATTTGACCGGCACTTTCTTCTCGTAGTTTGCGACGTCGGCCAGCGGAATAAGCTCCATGCGGCAGGTATATTTTCCGCCGACCATTTCACGCATGAGGGCGACCATCTTGCCGGTTTCACCGGCGATGGCAGCCTCAACCGCCGTTTTACCGGCAGCAAATGCCTCGTCAATATCGGTCTGAGACGCCAGATGCGCACCGGCGCGCTGCAGCAGCGATAGTTCGATGCCGCGGACCTTTGCGTGCTCGCGCTCTTTGAGTGCCTGTGCCAGACGCGCAGCCAAACCACCGAGCTGCGCATGGCCGAAACCGTCTGTTGCGGAGGCCTTCGCCTCGGACACGAACGAGCCGTCGGCATAGTGGATGCCTTCGGAGACAGCAATCAGCACGCTGTTCTTCTGCTCATAAACACGATGCACATCGGCAAAGAACCGCTCCATATCAAAGTCCACCTCCGGCAGGTAGACCAGATCGGGTCCGGAACCGCAGTATGTCGCCAGTGCAGCGCTGCCGGCCAGCCAACCGGCATGACGCCCCATGATCTCGATGACCGTGATCGTACCGTTATCATACACGCGGCAGTCCTTGGAGACCTCCATGCACGAGGTTGCTATGTACTTGGCGGCGCTGGCATAGCCGGGGCAGTGGTCAGTGCCGAAGAGGTCATTGTCGATTGTCTTGGGTACGCCCATCACGCGGCACTCCCAATCATGCGCCTGCATATAGCGGCTGATCTTATTGCAGGTGTCCATAGAGTCGTTGCCGCCGTTATAGAAGAAGTAGCGCACGTCGTATTTCTGAAAAATCTCCAGAATGCGCCGATAATCCGTATCGTCCGCTTCCGGGTCAGCCATCTTGTAACGGCAGGAGCCCAATTCCGACGACGGTGTATGCAGCAGCAGACGGAGCTCATCCGGATCCTCCTGACGGATGTCATACAGACGGTTATCCAGAACCCCACGGATACCGTGCGCCGCGCCGTAAACATTGGTGATGGCCTCCGATTCCAATGCGGTCTTGAGCACGCCGTAAGCGCTGGCGTTGATGACAGCAGTCGGCCCTCCGGACTGCCCAAAGATACACGCACCCTTCAATATACCGGACATAGCTTACCTCCACAAATTCACAAAATTGATAGATTTTAAGGGAACATTGAATTCTGCTATTGATATTATCTCGAAACATGTGTAAAATGAATTGAACCACTTATCGGGGACATTCATTTTATCACTGTTCCTTATATTATATGAAAGAGAGTTGACTTGTCAATGTCGATTGTTACTTCTCAGGAAATGTTTGCAAAAGCGTATGCCGGCGGCTACGCAATCGGTGCGTTCAATGTGAACAACATGGAGATCATTCAGGGTATCACCGAGGCCGCAAAGGAGTGCAACGCTCCGGTGATCCTGCAGGTGTCCTCCGGTGCACGCAAATACGCCAACCGCACGTATCTGGTCAAGCTTGTGGAGGCTGCCGTGATCGAGACCGGTCTGCCGATCTGTCTGCATCTGGATCATGGCGATTCGTTCGAGCTGTGCAAGTCCTGCGTGGATGACGGATTTTCGTCCGTCATGATCGACGCCTCGTCCAAACCGTTTGAAGAGAACATCGCGCTGACGCGTCAGGTCGTGGAATATGCACACGCGCATGGCGTCGTTGTCGAAGCGGAGCTTGGCACGCTGGCCGGTATTGAAGATGATGTGAAGGTCAAGGCTGAGGACTCATCCTACACGCGCCCGGAGGATGTGCAGGAGTTTGTTGAACGCACCGGCTGCGATTCGCTGGCCATCGCCATTGGCACGAGCCACGGCGCTTATAAGTTCAAACCCGGAACGAAGCCGCAGCTGCGCTTTGACATTCTGGAGGAAGTGTCCGAGCGTTTGCCTGGCTTCCCGATCGTGCTGCACGGCTCGTCTTCGGTGCCGCAGGAATATGTGCAGATGATAAACGAATTCGGCGGCAATATGCCCGGTGCGATCGGTGTGCCGGAGGATCAGCTGCGTCAGGCCGCGCGCTTGTCCGTATGCAAGATCAACATTGACTCTGACCTGCGTCTGGCCATGACCGGAACGGTGCGCAAGTATCTGGCTGAGCATCCGTCGGAATTCGACCCCAGAAAGTACCTCGGCCCTGCACGCGAGAATATCAAGCAACTTGTCAAGCATAAGATCATCGATGTGCTCGGCTGCGATGGGAAAGCCTGAGCTCTCGCATACTGCTCCGTCTGAACAAGGGGGATACCCATGAATTTTCAGGAACTTCTGACGCGCCTGTCCGCGAGCTGCTTTGCTGCGGATCGGCCGGACTATGATTGGAAAACGCTGCGCCTGTTTCCGGAAACGGGGCTGAGCCTTGTGCTGATCGCGCGGCTCTTTGCGGCGCTCGTCCTGTGCGTGATCGGTGCGCTTTTGCACAGCATGGCGCTGCGCTATGTGCTTTTGATTTTGTCCGTGCTCATCTGTGGCTATGACTATCTTGCTGCAGCGCTCTCGTGTATCCTTGCGCGGCAAGTATTTCGGCCGGCAGTGCTCATCACCGTGTGCGTGATCGGCACGTTGGCGGTCGCCCAGCCGGTGGATGCCGCCGTTTTCCTGCTTGTGTACCGGCTTGTGACGATCCTGATCGCAGTCGTGACGCAGCACGCACAGAAGACATTGAAAGATGCAGTCGGCGGAGAGATCCACTCTACGGCAGAGTTTCCAGCGCCGAAATGGATCGACTATCTCGCACCGGCAGGGCTCTGCATTGCGATTTTGGTTGCCGTGCTCGAGAGTGTACTCAAGGTAGCGACTGTTTCTCAGGCAATTCACGCTGCAATGATCGCACTGTTCCTGTCTACGCCGTGCGCGCTGCTTGTTTCCGTGCCGCTCGTGTGGTACAGTGCCGTCAACGGTGCGTATCGCTGCAATGTGCTGTTTCGCAGTTGCCGCAGTATGCGCGCGCTCAATGCCGTGCGCGCAGTCGCGGTCGACGAAGGGGAGGGGGACAATCAGCTCCCGAAGGTAATCAGTGTAAAGTCGGATCAGTTGACACCGGATGCGCTGCTGCAGCTGGCTGCCAATGCCGAATCCTGCTCCAGCAGCCGCACGGCGCGCGCCATCTGCGCTGCTTATACCGGTCCGATCCGCAGCGAGTATCTCTCCAATGCTGTGGACATTCCGGAAAGCGGGGTGGAAGTATATATTGAATCGACGCGCGTCTGCGTCGGTACGCGAGAACTGATGATTCTCAAGGGTGTGGACATCCCTGATGCAGACCTCTCGGACGGATATGTGGTCTATGTATCCGTTGGAGAACAATATGCCGGCAAGATCCTGCTGCAGGAAGTCGTGCAGTCGGATGTCAAGCCTGCGCTCAAAGAGCTGCGCGCGCTCGGCGTGCACACCATCACACTCTTCAGCAATGCCAGCAATGACTCCGTATCCGAAAACGCGAAGGAGCTTCAGGCGGATCATCTCCACTGCAAATGCAGCAGTGAAGAAAAAGAGCGGCTTCTTACGCAGCAGGTGGAAAAGCTGGATGACGGGGAACTGCTGCTTTACTATGACCGTCGCTGTACGGCGCATCCGGAACATTCGGGCGCCGACCTCGACGTCTGTGTTATTCCGGAGGAAAGTGAGGAGCGGTTTGACGCTGATGTCCTGCTCACGAGCCAAGACCCGTACCTGCTGCCGGAAGCGATCGAGACTGCCGGTTGGGTCGAGGGTATTTGCCGCGAGCATCTGGTGATTGGCGCTGCAGTGAAGGTACTGCTTCTGGTGATGGCGGAGCTTGGCTACTGTACGCTCTGGTTTGCCGCCGTTTTGGACGGTGCGGCCGTGCTCGGTACACTGCTGATGGCGATCCGTGCATTCGGTTTTGACAAGCAGCACCACCGTGTTCGCGACTATTTGCCGAAGATCAAGTCAGAATAAAACACAAAATCTCCGATCCCACGCTCAGGGATCGGAGATTTTTTCTGCCGAATTCTCGTCCGGGGAGAATTCTCCAAGCGGATTTGCCGCAGCCGCTGTGCGCAGCTGATCGTTATCCACATGGGTATAGATCTGCGTCGTGTTCAGATGTTCATGCCCGAGCACCTCCTGCAGCGTGCGCACGTCAACGCCGTTTTGCAGCATGAGTGTTGCCGCTGTGTGCCGCAGTTTATGTGTGGAATACTGACTGGCGTCCAGGCCCGCGCGCGTCAGGTTTTTCTTGACCATGACCTGTACGGAGTCACAGCTGATGCGCGTGCGCCGGTTGGAGAGGAACATCGCCGTCGTGCGCGGCGGCGCGATTTCTTTACGGACCGCCAGATAGCGGTCGAGCGCCTCGCGGCAGGCATCATTGAGATAGACCACGCGTTCCTTGCTGCCCTTGCCGAGGATGCGCAGACTGTCGCCGTGATCGTCCTGCAGATTCAGACCGACAAGTTCCGAAATACGCAGCCCGCAGTTGAGAAAAATACACAGGATACAATAATCTCGCTCCTTATTTTTCCCGTCCACCACGGACAAAAGCCGTTTGCTCTCGTCCAGTGTGAGATAGTGGGGGAGCGTCTTGGGGATCTTGGGGGAGTCGAGATCCTGCACGGGGTTTTCCTCCAGCAGCTTTGCCTTCATCGTCAGGTATTTGAAGAAGCTGCGGATCGCAGCGATCTTGCGTGCACGGGAGTTTGCGCTCAGACCATATTCCGGCTCATGTGCGTTTGGCTGCTTGATGCGGTCGCGAGACAGATAGGCTAGGAAATTGTAAACCTCGGTAAGTGTCACAGCGCGCAGAAATGCCACATCAATATCATGGATCGGAATCTCGTCCAGCTTCGCAGCACGCGGCACGAGCCCTCGTTCCAGCTTCAGAAACCGCAGGAACATCCGCAGATCGAGATAATACTGATCGACGGTTGCCTTAGAATGACCACAGATCGTTTCATGATAAGTCAAAAAGTCGCGCAGCACCTGCGGCGCATCCGTATAGTCCATATCTGCCACCTCGATTTCTGATATGAGCATACCAGAAGTGCGGGGCAGTGTCTATTGACGAAATCCACAAATAATTCGGCAAAATAAAAATTTTGCCGAATTTGGAGGAGGGAAAAACCGCCGAAAAGCTCGTTTCGGGCTTTTCGGCGGTTTTCTGACAGGCTGGTTGCTCAAGCGACCGTTTTGCAATCGTGAATGCGTTTTGCTTGCTCACACGCTTATGCTGTTATTCGCTTCACCGCTCACGTGCCGAACACAGCCTTGAGCGCTTCGCGGATGTTCTTGACCGGGATCGTCTCCAAACCGTTTTGCTTCTGCACATCGTCGCGCACATGCGCCGGAATGATGCAGCGCCGGAATCCCAGCCGCGCGATCTCCGACAGGCGCTGATTCAAATGACTCACCGAGCGGATCTCTCCGGACAGACCGACTTCGCCAACTGCTGCCAGATCGCTGCCGACCGGCAGATCCTTATAGCTCGACGCAATCGCAAGGATCACCGCCAGATCCGTTGCCGGCTCGTCTAGACGCAGGCCGCCGACGACGTTGATGTATGCATCGCAGCTCGACAGCGAAAATCCCGCACGCTTTTCCAGCACAGCCAGCAGCAGCATCGCACGGTTGTAGTCGATGCCATTGGCGTTGCGCCGCGCGCCGCTATAGCCAGACGGCGTGATCAACGCCTGCACCTCAGCAAGCACCGTGCGCGAGCCCTCCATGACGCCGACAACGCACGTGCCCGGTGTGTTGCTCGGCCGCCCGGATAGTAACATTTCAGACGGATTTGTCACCTCCCGGAGTCCAAAATCCTCCATTTCAAAGACACCGATCTCGTTTGTTGACCCAAACCTGTTTTTGGCAGCACGAAGGATGCGATACGCCGTACTCTGGTCGCCCTCAAAATACAGCACGCAGTCGACCATGTGCTCGAGCACCTTCGGCCCTGCGATGCTGCCTTCCTTGTTGATGTGGCCGACCACAAACGCCGTGTAGCCGCTGTCCTTGGCCGAACGCATGATGCGCATCGTGCACTCGCGCACCTGACTGATGCTGCCGGGCGTTGATGCCGTTTCCGCGTCGTACATGGTCTGAATGGAGTCGATGATCAGCACAGTCGGCTGCAGATCGTCGATCGTGGCCAAAACCGTGTTCAAGTCGGTCTCTGCCAGCACATAGATGCTGCCATGGTCGACGCCGAGGCGCTGCGCGCGCATTTTCAGCTGACGCTGGCTCTCCTCACCGGAGACATAGAGAATCGTCTCGCGCTCACTGATACGGCCGCAGAGCTGCAGCAGCAGCGTGGATTTGCCAATGCCGGGCGCGCCGCCGACCAGAACCAGTGACCCGCGCACGGCACCGCCGCCGAGCACGCGGTCAAATTCACCGATGCCTGTGGAAAACCGCAGTTCCTCCTCGGCATCCAGTTCCGAGATCAACTTGGGCTGCGCGATGCGCTTGGCGCGCGTTCCGAGCGCAGTCTTGGGTTCTTTCGGCGCTTCCACAAGCGTGTTCCACGCGCCGCACGCCGGGCACTGCCCCATCCATTTTGCCGTCTCGTTGCCGCATTCCGAGCAATAAAAGACGGTTTTCGCACTTGATTTTGCTTTCATGTGATCATTCCTGTTTGCGGCAGAGACTGCCGGTATTGTAAGTAAGACGCGATGATAACGGTCGCAAGCTTCGCCTGATAATCAGCGTCCTTGAGCTTTGCACATTCCGAAGCATTTGACAGAAAGCCGCACTCGACCAAAACGGCCGGGCACTGCACTGCGTGCATGAGATAAATTTTCTCCGAAATCGGCGCCGCAACGCGCCGGTTTTGCGGGTCAAGATACGTGACCAGATTGTCATGCATTTGTATCCCGAGCGCGTCGCTGCCGGGGCTCGCCGCGTACAGCACCTGCGCGCCGGACGGCTTTCTGTCCGGATAGCAGTTCTGATGGATGCTGATGAGCACGGCGTTGTCCATCTCACGCACCAACTCGGCGCGTCGGTGCTGGTCGGCTTTTTTCCGCTGCGCGACCGTGGCAGCGTCATCCGGGTATGCGATCTGCGCGCTCTCACGCGTCATGACGACCCTGACGCCCGTTAGCTCTGCGATGGCGCGTGCACGCAGCGCAATCTCCAGATTGATGTCCGCCTCTACCGTCCCGTCCGGTGCCACTGCCCCACCGTCTTCCCCGCCGTGACCGGCGTCAAGGATCAGAACCTGTGTTTGCTCGTGCCAGTTTGCGGCTGCTTCTGCCTGTCGGAGCTGCCAGTCAGCTGCAAACCAGCCGCCAAACACCACAATTGCGGCCAGCAGTATGACCAGTAGCCGATGATACAGCAATCTCGTCACGGCGTTCCCCCCTCCTGACAGAATATGCAGCGAGGACGGGTGCTTATGACATGCTCTCAGGATACCATTTTGCGACCTTTGCGTCAACCGCGCATAAGGAAAGAGACGCGCGGAGCACCGCGCGTCTCAAAAATCAGTTTTACTGAAGCCGGTTCAAAAATGCCTCCAGACGGTCCATACCGGTCACGATGTTTTCCGTCGAGATCGCATAGCTCAGGCGCATGAAGTTCGGCGCGCCGAAGCCGATGCCGGGCACGACCGCGACCAGAGACTTCTCCAGCAGAAGCTTTGCAAAATCGTCGCCGTTGTGGATGGTCTGGCCGTCGATCTGCTTTCCGATGGTCTTCTCGAGATTCACCATGACATAGAACGCGCCGCTCGGCTTCAGGCAGCTCACGTAGGGCATTGCATTGATGCGGCTGACGATCAGATCGCGGCGCTGCTCGAACACCTGCCGCATCTGCTCCACCTCATCCTGCGGGCCGGAGAGCGCCTCAATGGCCGCGCACTGACACATCGTGCCCGGTGCGCCGGTCGAGTGACTGAGATAATTGGCCATAGCCTTTGCAATCGGCGCTGCACACAGCGCATAGCCGATGCGCCAGCCGGTCATGGCGTAGGTCTTGGAGACGCCGTTGATGAGGATGGTGTGCTCCTTGATCTCCTCGCCAAGCGCCGGAACGCTTGTGAATGCAGCACCGTCATAGATGAGCTTGTCGTAAATCTCATCCGAGATAATGTACAGATCGTGCTTGACGCAGACATCCGCGACTGCCTTGAGCGCTTGCCTTGAATAGACAGCACCGGTCGGATTTGAGGGGTTGTTGAGGATGATGGCCTTGGTCTTGCCCGTGATTGCCGCCTCGAGCTGCTCCGGCGCAAGCTGGAAGCCTTGCTCCTCACTGACGTCAACAACGACCGGCACACCGCCAAACAGACGCACCATTTCATAGTAGCTGACCCAGTACGGGGACGGCACGATCACCTCATCGCCCGGGTCGACCAGCGCAGCCAGCGCGATGTAGACCATGTGCTTTGCACCGCTGGCGACAACCGCCTGCGTCGGCTCATACTCCAGACCGTAATCCGCCTTCACGCGGTCGCAAATTGCCTGACGCAGCTCGATCATACCGGCTGCGGGCGTATATCTCGTTTTTCCGTCGCAGATCGCGCGCACACCCGCATAGCTGATGCGGTCGGGTGTGGCAAAATCGGGCTCACCGGCGCCAAAGCCGATAACGTCCTTCCCTTCTGCTTTCATCTTCTTCGCCAGTGCGCTGACAGCCAGCGTCGCGGACGGGCTCACTCCTGCGGCAATTTTGGACAGTGGCTTCATAGACATACCTCATTTTCATAAATTCATGTCCGTAGTTTACCACAACATTGTGAAGAAAACAACGCAAATCTTACACAAAACACCAGCGCGAATCTACGTCATTTTTGCCGGTTTGAGAAAAAATCTACTGCACCGTCCGCCGATATACACAAAGACGCAGCGTGATACAGCAGACAACGATGATGATCTGTGGTTGTGTGCTGACGGTTGTACGCATCATAGTGACCACTTGTCCATTTTCCTGCTGGCGGTGCTGATGCACCGCCAGCTTGCTGAATCACCTATTTTCAGGGTTACAGGGTGGAACTTTTCGCTTTTTTGTCGCTCTATAAGGAACCTTGACACCCCTTCGACCATGGTAAAAACGTTCTGCAGTATAGTCAGTCAGATATCCGTCTTCTACTGAAAACACATAACGATAATGTTCATGAAACCATTCCCCTTCATACTCCATCTCCCTGTACCAATTATCTATAACCTGATCCGGCAGGTAGCGGAACGTCTCTCGGGTCATATAGAAAATCTGATCTGCCTCCGGTGTGAGAAAATAACGTTCGTATATTTGAATTCTGCCATTTGTGTCATACCGGCAAATGTTTACTGCACTTGCGTTGTTAGCATTATCTATCTCTATACCCAGCGTCACTCCTGCGCCGTACAAAATATACTCCTCTAAGCAGTGCATGTGCTTGACCGTGATCAAGCGATCCGACGCATCAAAGCCGTATATGTGAGAAAGTCTTTCCTCCGGCGGCCGCTTCTTGCAAAGGCGGCCGCGTTTTGTGTTGCCGACCCGGAGATCTTCCGTTATGCTTGGGCAATAGTAGCCACGATGTATCGTACCGCCTGCGCAATACTGCTGATAAACGACCTGAGATTTCTGTTTCTGCAATTCAGCTGCCGCGTCGATCTCTTTTGCCAGCAACGCCCGCATGTAATCACGAACGAAGTCCATGCTTCGCCTCCTTTCTTAAAATTTAGGGGTAATTCCATCCAATACAATGAGGTCGAGCCATCGTTGTAGATCATGGCGAACGGCTGGCTGCCGTCGTCATAGATAAACTCGAGGGACTTCCATGACCACAGTTTACCATTGCATCAGCACAAATTCAAGAATCATCATGATTCCTGATTTCAAGACACAAATCCTGAAATCAAGGACAGGGACAACATAAACAGGCATCCGGCGCTTTGCCGGATGCCTGTTATAACGATTTGCTTTTCTCAAAAGAAGCGTCTGCAAGCCGGTTCCCGGGTGCCAGATAGAGCTCCTGTCACAAAATAATACAGATCAGTGTTCCGCCGCCCTCATTGACCACACGCTGCAAAGTTTCCTGGAGCTTTCCGACCGCTTTCGTCGGCAGGCAGCTGAGCTTTTCCTCCACACCCTCCTGTGCGATCGTGTAGATCGGCTTGCCGAAAATATTGGACTGCCAAAGCTGCTCGACATCACCGTCAAACCCTTGCAGCAGGAAGCCGAGGATCTCACTCGAGGCGTTTTCCCCACCAATCTCCGGCGAGATCTCCGTCTCGATATTCGTCTGGAACATATGGATGGCCTTTGCGCTTGCCTTGAGCCGGACGCCGTATCGGCCGCCCTTGCGCACAATCTCCGGCTCTGCGAGCTGCAGGTCACCGGGTGCGGGTGCAACGACACCGTAGCCTTTGGTGCGCACGTCGTTGAGTGCGCTGCGGATATGCTGATAGTCGGCCTGAATGCGCCCCATGTCCGCGAGGAAGGAGATAAGCTCTCCGTCGCTGTGCAGAGCAACGCCCGCCTGCTCGCTGATCACATCATAGTAGAGCGCGCGTGGAAACGCGAGCACATAGCAGACCGAACCGGTGTCCACGCCGATGCGCTCCACATCTGCCGACTCCAGCAGCGGGTCTTCCGAGAGCGCTTGCGCCGTGCGGCGCGCCTGGCGCAGGCAGCGCAGCGACGGCATCTGCTCACGCAGCCGCGCATAAAGCTGCTGCTTGACCGCATTGTCCGGCGGCAGGACATCCATCCACTCCGGCATACGAAAACAGGCTTCCATGACAGGAAACTCATACAGGATCGTGCGCAGGATCTCCAGAACGTCCTGCTCTGTCAGCGTCTGACAGTTGACCGGTAGACAGGCGGCATCATACTGCACACTCAGGTCGGCAGCCAGCGATTGTGCGCGTTCTCCCGCAGGATCTGCCGTGTTGAGCAGGACGAGAAACGGCTTGCCGATATCGCGCAGCTCTGCGACAACACGCGCCTCCGCCGGTGCATAATCCTCCCGCGCAAGCTCGGTCACGCTGCCATCGGTCGTGATAACGATGCCGATCGTCGAGTGGTCACGGATCACCTTCCGTGTCCCCTCCTCCGCCGCGACGCGCATGGGGACTTCGTGATCGTACCATGGAGTCGTGACGAGACGCTCTTTCCCGTCTTCATACTGACCGTTGACGCCGGGGATCATGTAGCCGACGCTGTCGATCAGACGCACAGAGGCGCGCACGGAGGCGTCCAGTTCGATGGCGACAGCATCCTCCGGGACAAACTTCGGCTCCGCAGTCATGATCGTCCGGCCGGAGCCACTCTGCGGCAGCTCATCGCGTGCGCGCTCGCGCACATAGTCATCGGTGATGTTCGGCAGCACAAGCGTCTCCATAAACCGTTTGATAAAGGTCGACTTCCCGGTGCGAACCGGGCCGACAACGCCGATGTAAATATTCCCGCCGGTGCGGGCGGCAATGTCTGCGTAAATTGAAGAAGTGTCCATTTTGTCGTCCTCTCCTCATCAGTCTTACAAAACTGTATGAGCCTTTGGACGAGAATATGCCGCCGGAGCAGTGCCGGCGGCATGGATTACGGACAATATGTCTGCGCAGTCTGCGCATGTACGCGGCTAACGGTAAAAGCAAGCGCCGGAAACCGCGCCCGCAGCTTTTCACACAGGATTGGGATGATCACGTTTTCGGTGCAGAAGTGGTCGGCGTCGATCAGATTGATGCCGAGCTCCTTCGCCGCAAGAAACCGGTCGTACTTCACGTCCGCTGTTACGAACGTGTCGCAGCCCTTTTGCGCCGCAAGCTCCAGCATGCTGCCGCCGGAGCCGCCGCAGACCGCAAGCTTTTGCACTGGGCGTCCGCCGTCGACATAGCGCAGACCATTGGCGTGCAGCCGATCAGCGACATAGGGCAGAAAATCCGACAGCGCCATAGATTCCGGCAACCGGCCGACACGGCCGCAGGTCAGCGCGCTGCCATCGTCGGCTGTACCGGATGGCTCGAGGCCGCCCGTGACCTCAGCGCCCAGCGCCGCCATGAGCGCATCGTTGACGCCGCCTTCGGCAATGTCCAGATTCGTGTGCATACAGATGGCCGCAACACCGTGCCGCGCGAGCGAAAGCACCTTGCGTCCGGTAAGGTCATCCGCCGTCGCGCGGCGCAGTGGTGTGAAGATGAGCGGGTGGTGCGAAACGATGAGCTGTGCGCGCAGTGCAGCCGCCTCCGCAATCACTTCATCCGTAATGTCCAACGCCAGCAGCACGCGCTCGACCGCAGCACTGCCGTCACCGACCAGAAAACCGGCGTTATCAAAGTCCATCTGATACCGCACCGGCGCGAGATCGTTTAAAAAAGCATAAATGTCGTTTACGGTTGCCATGACTGTACCTCCTTCAGGCAGGTCTGCAGTTCGTTTAGCCGCGCATCGATCGCCGCAAGCGCCGCCTCCGGCGTCTGCTTTGCGTGTGCCATACCGACGCGTGCGCGCGTCTGCCGCCGGATCTCGTCGGTCAGGTATTCTGGCAGCAGCGGATCTGAGCGCCGGAGTAAAAGCTGCTCCACCGTGCACGGCTGCTCGCTCGACCGCCCAAGCACACACAGCGCAAGATAGCGCTTGCCGGAGTCACGGCAGAGCGCTGCATCTTCGATCGTGAAGCCGCTGCGCCAGAGCCAGTCAACAAGCTCCGTGACCTTGCTCTGAGGCTGCAAAATGAGCCGACGCCCCTCCTGCAGCCACGGTGCTGCCGCCATGATCGCGCAGATCGTCTCACCGCCCATGCCGGCGATGGTGATGACGTCCGCATCTTTGGCGTCCGGAAACTGCAGGCCATCAGCCAGTACGAAACGAAAACGCTCGGTCAGGTCGTAAGCGTGGGCAGACTGGCGCGCATTTGCGAGCGGTCCTGCGTGAATGTCCGCCGCAATCGCTGTTTCGGCAATGCCATTTTGCAGCAGCCAGACCGGCAAATATCCGTGATCCGTGCCGATATCCGCAGCACAGGCGCACGGCGGCACAAAGTCCGCGACCATCTGCAGCCGCGGTGACAGTCGAATGTGGTCCATAAAGCTTCTCCATAGAAACACCAAAAGCCGGCGTGATGCCGGCTTTTGATCCTTGTCTGTATCTTACAGGCTCTCCAGATAGGTGCGCAGCTGCTCGAGGAAGGCGTCGGGATCGACGTCGTGTGCGAGGCAGGCCTGCTCAAGCGTCTCGCCGCTGGCCATAGCGCAGCCGAGGCAGTGCATGCCGATGTTCTGGAACACGGGCATCGCTTCCGGAGCATTGGTCAGGATCTCCGAAATCATCGTATCTCTGGAAATTTCAAACATAATTCTTTACCTCCGGTAAATTGCTTGTGAGAAAATGATTGGGTCGCACAAAGCGCCCCAATCATTTTAACCAGTTTATCTGCTGATTAGTGCTGCTCTCTCATCTTCGCGAAGCACTCGCTGCAGTAGACAGGACGGTCAGACTTCGGCTCAAACGGAACTCTGGCCTCGCCGCCGCAGGCAGCGCAGGTAGCCGTGAAGAACTCGCGGGGACCGCGGGCAGCATTCTTACGAGCGTCGCGGCAGGCTTTGCAGCGCTGGGGCTCATTCTGGAAACCCTTCTCCGCGTAAAACTCCTGCTCACCTGCGGTGAAAATGAAATCCGCGCCGCACTCTTTGCACTTCAACGTTTTGTCTTCGAACATGATAAATCCTCTCTTTTGAAAAACTTGCCTATCGGCTATATTGCGCTCAGCTCTTGCTGAAGTCGCTGAAATTGGGGAGCCGCGCCAGTTTGCGGCGGATCCGCTGTACGGCATTGTCGATGGATTTTTCGGGCTTATTCGTCTCGGCCGCCATCTCTGCATATGACAGGCCGGACAAATACAGCCGAAGCACCCGCGCCTCAAACGCGGACAAATACCGGGTAAAAGCGGATAAAAGCTCTTGTTCACTCTCTCTGGCCAGAACCTGCTCCTCAGTAACACGACAATTTGCTCCCGGATAGGTGGACGCCTGGGTCTGTGATTCTTCTGAGAGGATGCTGTCTAGGGAAATGCCGCTGTTGAGCGGAGAATGCTTCTGCCTTGAAGCGGACTTGATGGCACTGTAGATGCGGTTGCTGATACAAACCTCCGCATATGCTTTGAACGGGACGTTGGACGCCGGGTCATACTGCCGGATCGCCGAGAGCAGGCCGAGCATTCCCTCCTGAATAAGATCCTCGCTGTCGCCGCCTGCTAGAAAAAGCGGACGCGCACAGATACGCACCAGACGGCTGTAGCGCTCGGCAAGCGCTTCTTCCGCGGCAGCATCTCCGGCAGCTACCCGGGACAGCAGCTCTGCATCTGACAGTTGGGAAATATCCATCATCTTTCAAGCTCCAATACCACAAAACAAATTATAACTAAAATCCCTGAAAAGTCAATAGACTTTTGTACAAAATGCACATTTGCGGCAACATTCTGCGTTTTTTCAGAGCTCTATTTCCTGCTGGCCGATATATTCCAGTCCAAGATGCTCATAGGCACGGCGCGTGACGCAGCGCCCGCGCGGTGTGCGCGTCAAAAAGCCCTGCTGCAGCAGATACGGCTCATACACGTCCTCGAGCGTGACGGCTTCCTCACCGATCGTCGCAGCGAGCGTCTCAAGTCCGACCGGTCCGCCGTGATAAAACTCGATGATGCTGCGCAGCATCCGCCGGTCGGTCGCGTCGAGGCCCATGGCGTCCACTTCCAGACGCAGAAGCGCATCGTTTGCCACCTCTTTCGTGATCACGCCGTCTGCGCGCACCTGCGCATAGTCGCGCACACGCTTGAGCAGGCGGTTTGCGATACGCGGCGTGCCGCGCGAGCGTGAGGCAATCTCATAGGCGCCGGCGCTGTTGATCTCCACATTCAGGATACCGGCGCTGCGCTCAACAATTTTTTGCAATTCTTCGGGGCTATACAGCTCCAGCCGGAGGTTGACACCAAAGCGGTCACGCAGCGGCGCTGTCAGCTGACCGGCGCGCGTGGTCGCGCCGATGAGCGTGAAATGCGGCAGATCCAGCCGGATCGAGTTGGCCGACGGACCTTTGCCGATGATGATATCAATGGCGTAGTCCTCCATGGCCGGGTAAAGAATCTCCTCGACCGCGCGGTTGAGACGATGGATCTCATCGACGAACAGAATGTCGTTTTCCTGCAAATTCGTCAGCAATGCTGCAAGGTCTCCCGCTTTCTCAATCGCAGGGCCGGAGGTGATGCGCATATTTACGCCCATCTCGTTTGCGATGACAGCAGCCATCGTCGTCTTGCCCAGACCCGGAGGGCCGTAGAGCAGCACGTGGTCGAGCGGCTCGCCGCGCAGACGCGCAGCGTCGATGCAGACCTGGAGATTCTCCTTCGCCTTTTCCTGACCGGTATAATCGCGCAGCAGGCGCGGACGCAGTGAGCCCTCGCCGGAGTCCTCCGGCAGGACGCGGGAAGATGTGACAACTTCCTGCTGGGCGTCTTCAGAAAAATTGATGCTCATATGCTTCCTCCCTGCTTACTGCTGCATCATGGCACGCAGTGCAGCCTTGATGATCTGATCTGCGCTCATACCCTCAATGGACGGCAGCTTGCGCAGCGCCGCATTGATCTCCGGCATACTGTAGCCGAGCACGGTCAGACCGGCGATCGCATCACTGCGCGCGGCCGAAGCCGCATCGGATGCAGGCACGGCCGGCGTGAGGTCGGAAAAATCAACGCCCGCGCTCTCCTTGGCCATTTTGTCCTTGAGCTCAAGCAGGATACGCTGCGCAATGCGCTTGCCGATGCCGGGCGCGCTCGTGAGCGCTTTTTCATCGCCGTTGAGCACTGCCAGCGCCAGACCGTCCGGCGTGTTGGACGAGAGGATCGACAGCGCCGCCTTCGGCCCGACACCGGAGATGCCGAGCAGCAGCTCAAAGCAGTGCTTCTCGCTCTTGGAGCCAAAGCCGTAGAGATCGTGCGCATCCTCGCGGATACACTCATATATATACAGCTTGGCGCGTTCACCGATCTTAACGCTTGCGAGCGTGTTCAGGCTCACGTTGAGCGCATAGCCAACGCCGCCGCACTCAAGTACGGCCAGATTCGGTTCTATATCGGTAACAACTCCGTTTATGTGGTAGAACATGGGTCAAACCTCTCCTGTTGATGGATCAATGATGTAGCGCTGCGTGCGTGACACAGCGCGATGGCGACGGCGTCCGCCGCGTCGTCCGGCTTCGGGACTGCCTGCAGGGACAGGATGCGACGCACCATGTCCATGACCTGCTTTTTGTCCGCGCGGCCGTAACCGACGACTGCCTGCTTGACCTGCAGCGGCGTATATTCATAGATCTGCAGCCCTGCCTGATAGCCCGAGAGCAGAATGATGCCGCGCCCGTGGGCGACGGCGATGCCGGTCGTGATATTGGTGTTGAAAAACAATTCCTCCACTGCCATCGCTTCCGGATGAAACTGCGCAATGAGTTCGTTCAGGTCGCGATAGATCTGATCGAGTCTGCTCGAGAGCAGCGTTTTGGCCGGTGTCGTAATCACACCGCAGGTCAGCAGCCGCTGACTGCGCTTGTCCGCATCCAAAACCGCGAAGCCGACCGTAGCGATCCCCGGGTCGACGCCTAAGATCCGCATATGCATCACTCCAATTAAATAAATATAGCATAATTTCGCCACGTAAGCAACTGCTCAAAAGAAATAGCGCTCCGAATTTCTTCGGAGCGCTGAAAACACAATGGATCATGCACGCGGGTGCGCCTTGTTATAGACATCCTTGAGCTGTTTGCTGACGAGGTGAGAATAGATCTGCGTCGAGGAGATGTCCGCATGGCCGAGCATTTCCTGAATAGCGTGGATATCTGCACCGTTTTCCAGCAGATGCGCCGCGAACGAATGGCGCAGCGTATGCGGTGTGATCGCCTTTTCGATGCCGGCCTTCGCCTGATAGTTCTTGATGAGCTTCCAGAAGCCCTGACGTGACATCCGTTCACCACCGACGTTGACGAACAGTGCCTGTTCATCCGGAGCTGCGATCATCTGCGGACGGATGAAATTAATGTATTCTGTGAGCGCGCGAACAGCCGCCGGATACATGGGGATCATGCGCGTCTTGTCGCGTCCGTGGCAACGGATAACACCGGCGGACAAATTGACGTCCGTGATGTTCAGGGAGATCAGCTCGCTCACGCGGATACCGGTCGCGTAAAGCAGCTCGAGCATTGCGCGGTCACGGTAGCCCTTGGCGTCCGTACACTCCGGCTGCGCGAGCAGGAGCTCCACTTCCTTGCTTGTGAGGATCTGCGGCAGCTTCTGCTTGGCCTTGTCCGGCACGAGCTTTCCGGTCGGATTGTGCTGAACATAATGATTATTGAGCAGGAAACCGTAGAAGTTTTTCAGCGACGCGATTGCCCGGGAAACCGTGGCAACCGACTTGCCGTTGCTGCGCATCCAATCGATGTAATCGCACAGCTCCTCTTCTTCCGCAGAGCCGAGGTCGGCATCCGTATGGGCGTGCAGGTATTCACTCAGCTGCCGTACATCCCGCAGGTATGAGGAAATCGTATTTTGCGATGAGCGCTTGACATCACGCAGGTAGGATTCAAATATTTCCATTCCGTCGGAATCACGCACAACGACTTCCCCCTTTCCAATCAGATTTCATCCAGAGTGACCATCAGTCACAGAATAAGCTTTGTGAAAAACGGCACAGCATAGCTCGCCGTGGCCGCAGCCGCAAGCAGCAGGCAGAACACCAACGCCAGTTCCCGGGAACAACGCTCCGTCGCAGCAGGAGACGGCAGGCCACGCCGCTGCTCCATCAGACGCACAGACATCTGCGCGCAGAGCACGCCGAGCAAAAACAGCGCCGGCACGAGAAACACGCCTGGCAAACCAACCGCAACGCACGACAGTGCAAACGCATGTGCGCAGCCGGAGCGCAAAAAAGCAGCCGCCGTACAGGCGGACAGAAAACCTTTGATACCGAAAACGACGGGGATCAGCAAAAAGCCGAGATACGACGTCGACAGCAGCAAAAACGCGAAGCCATAAGCGCACGAGATGCATAACTCCGGCAGCAAGCCGCCATACAATGCGCCACCCGTACCGCTTTGCAAAAACGAAAGCACCGGTTCTGAAGAATCCGGCAGCTCGGCGTTCGCACCGCAGCAGCAGCCGATCACGTAGCCCGCCGCCATGCCTGCAGCAAGCAGCGGCGGCAGCGGAAAGCGCGGCAGAGCCGCTTTCCGGCGCACACGCAGTTTCTTATATCTCTGTCGCACATTCATTGCCCATCACCACGGACAGTCTATGAACGCGCATTCATAACATGACAATTTACATAATGCGGTGTAGACATAATATAATACAAATCGAAACTGTTATCAAGCATTTCGTCAAACTTTGTTCATTTTTGTTTATTATGACAAGAAATTATGTTAACAGTATTATGTAAACTCCGTAACTCCGAGTTCTGAAGCAGCCTGTTTTTTCAAGTCCTCACGCCTATATTTCGGTAATCACGCGGACGAAAACGCTATATATAGGTAATCACACATACGTTATGTAAACTTTCGGGGTGATTACTTTCTGTATTTTCTACTCTGTTTCCGTTTTTTCTTCTTTGTTCTATTTCGTAACTTTTTATGAAAAATGCACGAACCGATAATCGACGCCGCAAGTGCGACCGTGAGTGTGACGGCGGTTTCGGCGCAAAAAAGCGGCGCACCGACAGATACTTTCAGAATCAGATAACCGATCATCCACACAGCCCAAGTCATCGCGCCGCCAAGTGCCCTCCCCTGCTCCGGCTGCGGAGAGAAGGCCCCGGTAATCAGGCACGCAATCGCGCAGCATATGAGCGCGATAAGCCGCGTATCAACCTCAGGCAGCAGCTCGCGGTTCACCGCAAACGCCGCCAGCCAGCTCAGCATCAATGTAAGCACGACTCCTGTCAAGCCGCAAGCTGCCGCGCGTGAGAGCAGCGGCAGCCATTTTTGTTCCGTATGCAAAAAAACACCCCCTGCAGAACATATGCATCACAGCATATTCCTGCAGGGGGTGAATCATTCCGAAAGCTGCTTTACACCTCGGGGCCCTTCGGCTCCTCGTGCTTCGGCTCTTCCTTTTTCGCTTCTTTTGCTTTCTGCTTGGCAGCCTTGCGGTCCTGAGCTTCCTTGGCAGCCTGCGCCTCGGCGCGGGCGTTCGTGGAAATGGCCCACTTGGCAACCTGAATGCGAACCTGATCCTCGCTGGTCTCAAAGGTCACGCTGTCGTCCGTGACGTGGACGACCTTGCCCATCATACCGCCGATCGTGACGATATCGTCGCCGACCTTCAGACTGGAGCGCATTTCATTGAGCTTTTTCTTCTTCTTGTTCTCCGGAAGAATCAGGAACAGATAGAAGATGACAAGCATCAGAATGATCATGATAATGGATGAATATCCGCCGTTTCCCATGGTTTTACCTCCGTGTGATGATAAAAATATTATATCCGCTTTGCTATACAAATGCAAGCGTTAAATGCGCGTATCGAGCATAGTTGTGTAAGTTTTTCGGAACGTCTCATATTCCCCGGCCTCGATCGCTGCGCGGATACGTGCCATGAGCGTGTTATAAAAATACAAATTATGCATCACGGCGAAGCGCATGGCCAGCATCTCGTCAGCCTTGAACAGATGGCGCAGATAGGCGCGCGAGAACCGTTGGCAGACCGGGCAGTCGCACTGCGGGTCGATCGGCTGCTCGTCGCGCTGATACTTCTCATTTTTGATATTGATCACGCCGGACCATGTGAACAGATGCCCATGGCGGCCGTTGCGCGCCGGCATGACACAGTCGAAGAAGTCTACGCCGCGCGCGACCGCCTCGATGATGTTGCCGGGCGTTCCGACGCCCATCAGGTAGCGCGGTTTTTCCGCCGGCATATAGGGCTCGACGGCGGCGATGGTGTCGTACATCTCCTGCGTCGTCTCCCCCACCGCAAGGCCGCCGATCGCATAGCCGGCCAGATCCAGTTCTGCGATCTTTTTCATATGCTCAATACGCAGATCATGAAAGACCGCACCCTGATTGATGCCGAAGAGCACCTGGCCGGGATTGACCGCATCGTCGCGGCCGGTATAGTCATCGAGCGCCGCCTTGCACCGCTTCAGCCAGCGGTAAGTCCGGTCGCAGGAGTTTTTCACATAGTCATAGGGCGAAGGGATCTTAATGCACTCGTCAAACGCCATCGCGATATCAGAACCGAGGTTCGCCTGAATGCGCATACTCTCCTCAGGCCCCATGAAGATATGCCGCCCGTCAACATGGCAGTTGAAGGCGACACCCTCCTCCGTGATCTTACGAAGCTGCGCTAGAGAAAAGATCTGAAATCCGCCGCTATCCGTCAGGATCGGTTTATCCCACGTCATGAATTTATGCAGACCGCCGAGGTCGCGGATCAGCTCATCTCCGGGTCGCACGTGCAGATGGTACGTGTTGGACAGCTCGACCTGACAGCCGATGCGCTCAAGATCCTCCGCCGAGAGCGCGCCCTTGATGGCCGCCTGCGTGCCGACATTCATAAACACCGGCGTCTGAACCGTACCGTGCGGCGTCGTGAATTCACCCCGGCGCGCATGACCGTCCTTGCAAATCAGTTGATACATAGCTTGCTTGCCTTTCTGTTGTAGTTGCGCACTTATTCTATCAGATTGCCGCATCAAGTCAAGCGCTTCCGGCAGATTTGCTCATCCGGACTCTCTTTAAAATGCGCCGCGCCCCGGCGATTAGCCGGGGCGCTGGTGCATTGCTGTGTTACTCGATCGCGATGGTAGTGTGCTTCGGAAGCTCCTTCTGCGCAGCCTTCGGGACGCTGATCTTCAGGATACCATCCTCGTACTTCGCAGAGATGTCCGCGGACTCCACGTCGTCACCGACGTAGAAGCTGCGGCTCATCGAGCCGGAGTAACGCTCCTGACGCAGGAACTTGCCCTTCTGATTGGACTCGTCCTTGTCAAGAGCTTTCGCAGCACTGATCGTCAGGTAACCATCCTGCAGGTCTACTGTCACTTCGTCCTTCTTGAAGCCCGGCAGATCCACGTCCAGCTCGTACGAGCCGTCCAGTTCGCGGACATCGGTCTTCATCAGGTTCTTGGCATGCTTACCGTACAGCTCACTGCTGATTTGCGGCATCATACGCCCGAAGCCGAAGAAATCGGACAGCGAATCATCGAACAGGTTTTCACCAAAAATACTCGGCAACATAAGTCATTCCTCCATTCATACCTTTCGTAGGCGCTGGGGAAAAACTCCATGCGTTGGCGAACTCTGTTACCGTTTGTACAACAATGCCTGATCTCCGGAGGGTTCTCAACGCTCCCTCCCTCATCGATCGTGTTCATCATAGCACGCTTTTTAGCACAGTCAAGAGGAGAGTGCTAACGTTCACGAAACGCGCAATGTTTGTTCACAAAATATGTGATTTTAAAAGCCTGACCGCCCTGCAAAGCCTGCAAGGCGGTCTTGTACGGAGTCTCGGTGTGGTCTATCAGAGATCCGCGATAAACATCGCATCTCCAAATGAGAAAAACCGATAGCGGTTTTCGACGGCAATTTTATATGCGTTGAGGATATGCTCCCGTCCGGCCAGCGCCGAGACGAGCATGATGAGCGTGCTCTCCGGGAGGTGAAAATTCGTGACGAGCGCATCCAAGCATTTGAACTTATAACCGGGGTAGATGAAAATATCCGTCCAGCCGGACTGTGCGCGCAGCGTCCCGTCGGGCTCGGCAAAGCTCTCAATCGTGCGGCAGGACGTCGTACCAACGCAGATGACGCGGCCGCCGCTCGCCTTCGTCTCGTTGACGATGCGTGCCGTTTCCTCCGGAATGATGCAAAACTCCGAGTGCATCGGATGATCTTCGATCTCATCCTCCTTGACGGGACGGAACGTGCCAAGGCCGACATGCAGCGTGACATAGCCGAGCCTTACGCCCATGTCCGCGATCTGCTGCAGCAGTTCCTTCGTAAAGTGCAGACCGGCCGTCGGTGCGGCTGCGCTGCCGAGCTCACGGGAATAGACCGTCTGGTAGCGCTCCTGATCCTGAAGCTCCGCCTTGATATACGGCGGCAGCGGCATTTTGCCCAGCCGCTCAAGAACCTCGAGGAAAATGCCCTCATAGTGAAACTGCACGATCTTGTTGCCATCGGCGATCGCATCGACGACCGTGGCAGTCAGTTCCCCGTCACCGAACGACAGCGCAGTGCCGGGCTGTGTCTTGCGTCCCGGTCGGGTCAGGCATTCCCATTTGCCGTCGCCGAGGTCGCGCAGCAGCAGTACCTCGACCGCGCCGCCGGTGCTGCGGTGTCCGAGCAGACGCGCCGGAAGAACACGCGAATCATTGAGGATCAGGCAGTCGTTCGGGCGCAGAAACTGCGGCAGCTCATAAAAGTGGTGGTGCTCGACCGCACCGGTCGCTTTATCCAGCGTCAGAAGCCGGGAGGCATCGCGGCGCTCAAGCGGCGTCTGTGCGATGAGCTCCTCCGGCAGGTCAAAATAGAAATCCGATTTTTTCATGAAACATAGGCTCCGGTATAATAGAAACTGATAATCTCTTCGTAGGTCTTTCCGTGCACCTCCGCCATGGCCTTGGCGCCCCACTGGCTCATGCCGCAGTTGTGGCCGTAGCCGCCGCCGACGACATTGTAGACATTCGAAGCCGCATCATACTCCACGGTGAAGTGGCGGCTGTTATAGCGCAGGCCGCAGATCTTGGTCAAAAACGTGCGCACATTGTCCTTGCTGTAAGTTTTGCCGCCGACCGTTACGGTCATGACATTTCCGATTGGCGTATAAGTGACGGAGATGTCACCGACTGCATCGCGGGAAACAGACGTTCCCCAGCTTTTACAGTAAAAATCAATATCTTTTTCATACGGGTCAATCACGCCGCGCAGATACGGCACTTCCGCAACCCAGACATTTTCGGAGTTCTCGGTCGCACCGCCATCAGCTGCAAAGAAGAACGTCTCACAGAGCTTGCCCTGATAGCGCACAAACTTCCCCGCCGTTTCGTCCACGGCGCGGTCACTGTTGGCACTGGCTTCGATAGTGCCCAAATAAACCTGACTGGTCGTCGTTGCCGTGATGTCAAATCCATATGCAGGTACGCCGTTCATGTGTGAGGCTGCGTATGTGCGTGCACAGACCGCCTGCGCCTTGAGTGCCTCGAGCGGCCAGCCACTGCTCATCTCGTACGGCACAACGCCCTTGACGTAAGACTCCAGATCCACGAAGTTCACCAGTGTGAGTTTCTGCGGTTGCTGCGTATCGAAGCGGGTAAACTGGAAATCGCCGTAGTACGTGCACGAGCGGTCCGTGCTGCGATATTTACACTCAGCCACTTGCGTGATCGCGGCACCGCTGCTGTTTTGTGGTGCAAGCGTAAGCGACTTTGTCGAGCCGCAGTCAAAGCCGAAGAGGATCTCGTCCGTACCGGCCTTTACAACCAGCACACCGCGTGAGCCGCCGGAAACGACGCTTCCGCTCGCGGCAGCTGATGATGCAGAGGCTGCATCCGCAGTTTCAAAACTGCCGATGCGGACGCGGTACGTTCCGTTATAGAACACCGGATACCCGCCGTGGGCAGCAGCCGCCGCCTGCGCTGTCTCAAAATCTGTATATGTATCATCAAGCTCGATGTGATAGGCACCAAAGGTGCTGCTTCCGACTGTAACGTTTGTGTCTGCGACAACAGCCACGGAGCTCTCGGCCGTCGAACCAACCGCGCGGAAAACGCGTCCGGCCTCTTCATCATAATATCCGAAGGCAAAGCCGGAGCCCGTCTTGATCTGCAGATGTACAGCATCGAGTGCCGTCGAACCAAATGCCAGTCCGGCGCGGATAAGGCCATTCGGAACGTTCGGCTGCACGTCGTCATATTCCGTGCCGCCGAGCATCTGCGTGCCGTTCGCCGTGGCTGCATAGACGCCGCGATCCGGCAGCTTTGCCGCTTCTCCGGACGCACCAATGGCATATGCATCCGCCATCGTCAGCGTGCTGCTGCCGTCATTGACGTAATACGTCTGCGCGCCGAACACCGACGTGCAGGGCGTCGCCGCCAGCAGAGCGGCGGCAAGCAGCGCCGTTACTGCCTTTTTCATACTCGATTTCATAGCGCACCTCGCTGTTTTGTGAGTGTGGTCATACGCAAAATATGACACTTTATTATAATAACTTTTTGAACATTATGCAAGTGCTTTTCTATGGAAAAACGCCCTCCGTCGGTCCGGAGGGCGTTTGAAACCAATTCGTCAAATATGCAGGAACACTTTTGCAATGGAAAAATAAATCAGCAATGACACGGCGTCCGTGATCGTCGAAATGAGCGGGCTTGCCATGACAGCTGGGTCAACGCCGATCTTTTCGGCGATCATCGGCAGAAGGCTGCCGACTGCTTTGGCAAACATGACCACGAACACGATCGTGCAGCAGACCGTCGCCGCGACCGACATCGTAACGGCGGTGTTGCCAAGCAGAAGCCGGTCGACCAGCAGCATTTTCACGAAATTTGCCGCTGCGAGTGAAACACCGCACAAAAACGCGACACGCAGTTCTTTCCAGATCACGCGCAGCGCATCCGACGTCGATGTATCACCAAGCGACAGACTGCGGATGATCGCCGTGGACGACTGGCTGCCGGAGTTGCCGCCCGTACCCATGAGCATAGGCATGAACGATGCAAGCGCAACCTGCGTCGCCAAAGCATCCTCAAAGTGCGTGACGATCATGCCAGTAAAGGTCGCCGAGAGCATAAGAAACATCAGCCACGGGATACGGTTTTTCCAGATATCCACGACGCTTGTGCGGGAGTACGGCTTATCGGACGGCGTGATACCGGCCATCTTTTCGATGTCTTCCGTAGCCTCCTGCTCCATGACGTCGATGATATCGTCGACCGTGACGATACCGACGAGGCAGCCTTCCTTATCCACGACCGGAATGGCCAGCAGGTCATAATTGGAGATCATCTCCGAGACCTCTTCCTGATCATCGCCGGTAGTCGCGTAGATGACATTGGTATCCATGATGTCCTCAAGGATTACATCGTCATCCGACAGCAGCAGATCCTTGACCGTGATGACGCCTTCGAGCTTGCGCTTGGCCGAGGTGACATAGCAGACATAGATCGTCTCCTTGTCCTCGCCGATCTTGCGGATGCGGGCAAACGCCTCACGCACACTCATGTATTTTTTCAGGTCCACAAACTCGGCCGTCATGATGCTGCCGGCAGAGTTTTCGGGATATTTCAGATACTGGTTGATGAGCGCGCGCGTAGCAGGCGTCGCCGTGCGCATAACACGCTTGACAACGTTTGCCGGAAGCTCCTCCATCATGTCGACCGCATCGTCGACATACAGTTCCTCGATGATGCCGGCAAGCTCCGTGTCAGTGATGGAGTTGATGATCGTCTCCTGCTCCTCGACCTGGAGATTTGCAAACACCGATGCTGCAATCTCCTTGGACAGGATGCGGAACACCATCGCCATACGCTGGGGGTTATCCTCCCAGAGTTCACCGAGAAACTCAGAGATATCAAACTCATTCATTTCGTTGAGCTTTTGGCTCAACGCCTTCATCCGATGTTGATCCAGAAGCGCAAAGAGTTCGTCGTGCAGCGCCTCGTAGTCCTCGTATTCCTCGTATTCCGTGTTCTGATCGTCCATCTCCCTGCCCCTCCTTTCCGTCCGGTGTTACAGATCAGCCGTTGAGATACTCCTTCTGGCTGCAGCTGAGGCTATCGATCGAAACGCCCATGGCCTTGAGCTTGCGGCGTGCGATGTTGTCATCGATCTCCGCAGGCACAGATACAACGCCCGGGTGCAGCTGGCCGCGCGTGCGCACCAGATACTCCGCGCTCATAGCCTGCACGGCAAAGCTCATATCCATGATCTCGGCAGGGTGTCCGTCACCGGCCGCCAGATTCACCAGACGTCCCTGGGCGATGACGTAGATCGTCTTGCCGTTCGGCAGACGGTAGGCATCAATATTGTGCCGCGCCTCATAGATTTCATCCGCGCAGCGATCAAGTGCCTCCATGTCGATCTCCACATTGAAGTGGCCGGCGTTGGAGACGATCGCGCCGTCTTTCATGCGCTCACAATGCTCGAGCGTGATGACGTCCTTGCAGCCCGTGACCGACACGAAAATGTCGCCGATCGCGGCAGCGTCCATCATCGGCATGACCTCATAGCCGTCCATCACGGCCTCGAGTGCACGGATGGGGTCGACCTCGGTCACGACGACCTTTGCGCCAAGTCCCTTCGCGCGCAGCGCAACGCCCTTGCCGCACCAGCCATAGCCGCTCACGACCACATACTTGCCAGCAACGACAAGGTTCGTCGTGCGCATGATACCGTCCCACACGGATTGACCGGTGCCGTAGCGGTTATCAAACAGATGCTTGCAGTCGGCATCGTTGACCATGATCATCGGGAAGCGCAGTGTCCTGGCACGATCCATGATGCGCAGGCGGTGGATACCGGTCGTCGTCTCCTCACAGCCGCCGATGACCTGCGGGATGAGGTCCGTGAACTCCGTGTGCATCAGATGCACCAGATCACCACCGTCATCAATGATGATGTTCGGGCCGACGGAGAGCACACTGCGCAGATGCGTCTGATATTCCTCATCCGAGCAGCCGTAGACTGCGTGCACATCCATCCCCTTTGCCGCCAGCGCCGCAGCGACATCATCCTGTGTAGACAGCGGATTCGATCCGGTGACGTGCATCTCAGCACCGCCCATTTCGAGTACACGGCAGAGATACGCGGTCTTGGCCTCCAGATGCACGGACAGCGCGATCTTGAGACCGGCAAACGGCTTCTCGCGCGCAAAATCGCTGCCGATGTCGCGCAGAACAGGCATATGTGCTTCTACCCAGCGGATCTTCCGCTCTCCGGATTCCGCAAGGTTCAGATCTTTGATCGTGCTCATAGGGCAACCTCCCGCTAAAAATCGATTTAGGCGCTTTATTCTAACACTTTCGGCAAGCGTTGACAACCGCTATTTGCACAGAAAACGCCCCGGAAGGGCAGCATCCTTCCGGGGCGTCGAGAAAACCGGCCGCTCACCAGCCGCAGTACAGACAGTATCCGATGGCTGCCGTCAGCGCAGCGGCGACGGAGCACAGACCGATCAGCAAGCCGGTGTAGGATCTTTGCTTTGGCCGCGGTGCGCGCACGGCCGGCACACTGCCGACAGCTTAACGCGCCAGCCGCACAATAACCGCCGCGGTGACACCGCCGCCGGCGGCATTGTCACGCACGATGTAGATGATCTGCTCGAACAGCTGACTGTCAGCGGCATCGACTACCACAACGCGGCGCGAAATACCGTGAGCAAACGCGGTCTCTCCGGCGTTTGCCGCCGTGGGAAGGGATTGCGATCGTACAGAATTTCGGGCAGACTTGTTTTTTCGTTTCATCAGCTGCGCACCTCCACCTTTACCGCCAGTGCGGTCATGTCGTCTCCACGTCCGTATTCACGGATCGCAGCGCGCACGACGCTGCCCGCGAGCGTCTTCATGTCTCCATCCTCAAAATCGTTCAGCAACCGTCTCAGCCAGAGATCCTGCCCATCCGAAACGACACCGTCGCTTGCGATCACAGCAACGCTCCCCGGCTTGAGATGCATGTGCAGCTCATCGGGGGCTTTCCCGCTCTCCTGCTCGAGACCGGGCGCGAACGACGTGCAGCGCAGCTTTTTGAGCGCGCCGCCGGATTTCACATAGGTCGGTGCAGCGCCGTACTTATAAAAATCAGTCTCGCCGGTAAACAGATTCATGCACATGAGATCCACCGTGGCATAGCCCCAGTTTTCTCCGTCGCGCAGCAGCATGGCTGAGTTCAGCAGCTTCATGGCCAGCGTCGGACTGACGCCGGAGCGCAAAAATTCTTCCAGCATGCCGACCGTTCCGATGCTGCCGTCGGCCGCCGATTCACCGCAGCCCATGCCATCGGACAAGATCACGCACAGCTGCCCTGCGTCGGTTTTGAAATACGTGCCGCGGTCACCGGAGACCGCCTCCCCTTTCTTGCGCATGGACGCGATGCCGACCGAGACCGCCAGCGGCTCCGCCTCCAGAAGGAGCAGGCTGTCGCCGCGCACGCTGTCTTCCGGCATACACAGGCGCACACCGAGCGCCGCCGAGAGCTTGTCAAGATAATCTGGCAGCTCCAGCAGCGGGCGCAGATACCGGCTGTCGATCGTCACGCGCAGGCGCCCCGTGCTCTCGCGGAAAACTGCGGCATCGGCCTCCACGCCGACCGTGCGCAGATAACGGATAAGCCGCTGTTCTGCGAGCGGGTCTGCGCCATAGCCGCTGTCCAATTCACGCGATACGTTTGTGAGCACCTGCGCAAAGTCAGCATATTGCTGCCAGAGCACGGTACGGTTTTCATGCAGGGTTTCCTGCATCCGCTGCCGATAGGCGCGCAGCCGCAGCTCCCCGTTGACAACCTCAGTGTATTCATGCAGATAGACACAACGGTCACGGAAATACGGCGGAAAATCCTCCGGCAGCAGGCGGCCGCGCGTTTGGATGCGCCGCGTGGCGTCATTCATGATGTTGAGGGTATCGAGCGCACGGCGCGTCCAGCATTCCTGCTGCAGCTTGCACCGGCAGCAGACACGGTCGGCCGCGCGGTCGAAGATCTTGGCGGCATCGGCATCGTTTTCCGCCGCCGCAGCCGCTTGAGATGCGGTGTCATGCAGCTGCTGATATGCGTGCGCCATTCCGCCTACGCGCCCGGCAACATACCGGCGCAGGCCGGATTCACCGCTCCCGGCGCGCATCGGCTGCAAAAACGCACCGACCGCGACCACGAATTTCTTTGGGAGCACGAGATACGCGCCGATGGCAAGCAGCAGCTCCGCGCTCGCTCCGAGGCGCAGCGCCGGGAGCGGGACACAAAACAGAGCCAGCAGATATGCCGCCGCAAATACGCACAGATAAAACACGCGCCGGTGCTTGCAAAACTGTCCGGACAACAGCCCCGCGGCCGCATACACGACCGAGAACAAAACGCCGTCCCCGGCGGCCACATCCATGGCGATGCCGAGGATCACGCCCGCAGACGCACCGCACAGTGCACCGCCCGTTCCGCTGAGCACGAGCAGAATGAGCACCGAGAGGGCTCTGCCGACCGAGAGCGTGTCAAACAGCAGCAGATTATTCACGCCCATGAGCAGACACGCGAGCAAAAACACCGCCGATACATTGCGGCAGATCTCGGCATTGACCGTGCGCGGCTCCTGCGCGCGCAGCAGGTCGTCAAAGCCGTAAGCCGCTCCCGCACAGAGGATCAAAAACAGCGCCATACGCGATATCAGCAGCAGCGACACACCGCCCGTGAGCAGATACAGCACCAGCCGCGTCGGTATGTAAGCCGCCACAGAGACGAGCGGCGGATACCAGCGCGTCAGCACAAACGGGCGGCTGCGCAGAAAATACGCTGTCAAAAACGTCAGGCTGCACCCGGCTGCAAGCTGCGTGCCGGATGCGATGCCGAAAGCAGCAAAATAGCCGAGCGCACACCCGACAAGGCACAGTGCGCCGCCGGAGCCGTAGCCCATTGCGGCCAAGAACGCCAAGCCGAACGGCGCCGGTGACCCCGCGATATGCGCCGTCGATAAAATGAGCCCGAGCGCAAAGCTCACGAGCATACCGACCCACTTGGCATTGTCACTTGCCGGCAGCAGGCCCATCGGGCTCAGCGGTGTTCCGTGCGCGCGCACGGGGCGGTCACCGCCCGCGATTCTGACGTTCATAGTGGTTCCTCCTGACGCAGATAAGTTTACATAAATTATAGATTCTCATCATTATGAAAACTGTCATTCCCCGCTGTCGCAAAAGATATCTTTGTACAGGAAGCCCTTATTTTTGGACGCAAAAAAGCTGCCGGAACAAATCCGACAGCTTTTTATCTGATTCGATTTTTATCTCGGGCTCAGCTTTCCGCATCCGACGGCTGCAGCAGCTGCTCACCGATACGAAACACATCGCCGGCGCCGACCGTCAGAATGATATCACCCGGACGAGCGATCCTGCGCAGCTCGCGCTCGATCCCCGCAAAGGTCGGGTAGAACTTCGCGCCCGGGATCTGCGCGGCCAGATCGGCAGACGAAATGCCGATGGTGTTTTTCTCGCGCGCAGCGTAGATCTCCGCCAGATAGACGATCGTCGGGCGGCGGAGCTGCTCGACAAAATCGTTGAAGAGCTTCGCCGTGCGGCTGTAGGTGTGCGGCTGGAACACGACGATCGAACGCTGATAGTTGAGCGTATCCACGGCATCCAGCAGCGCGCGCAGCTCACTCGGATGGTGTGCATAGTCGTCATACAGATCCGCGCCCTGGAACTTACCCTTGTAATCAAAGCGGCGGCCTGCGCCCTCAAACCCGGCAAGGCCGTACTTGACGGCATTCGGGCTGACGCCGAGCACAATGGCTGCGGCCGTGGCAGCGAGCGCGTTGCGCACATTGTGAATACCCGGCACGTGGAGTGTCACGCGGGCAAAATAATTTCCCCGGTGATAAATATCAAACTCAGACACCGAGCCGCGGTGCACGATGTTCTGTGCATAGACGTCCGCTTTTGCATTCAGACCGAAGGTAATGACCTTGCGCGCAATGCCGCGCAGAGCGTCCATGGTGTTAGCATCGTCATAATTTGCGATCACGGTGCCGGTCTCCGCCGGAACACGCTCGGCAAAGCAGCGGAAGGAATGCTTGATGTCCTCAAGATCCTTGAAGAAATCCAAATGATCCGCCTCGATGTTCAAAACAACGGCGATCGTCGGGTTGAGCGCCAGAAATGAGTTATAATACTCGCACGATTCCATGATGATCGTGTTGCCCTTGCCGACGCGGTGGCAGGCCTTCAGCAGTGGAAGCGTTCCGCCGATCATAACGGTCGGGTCTTTTTCCGCCGCCATCATGATGTGCGTACACATGGACGTCGTTGTGGTCTTACCGTGCGTGCCGGAAATGCACAGCGCGTTCTGATATCCGCGCATGAGCGCTCCCCAAGCCTGCGTGCGCTCAAAGACCGGAATGCCGCGGCGATGCGCCTCGTGCACCTCCGGGTTATCATCGTGCACGGCAGCCGTGCGGATCACAAAGGAAATGTCATCCGTGACATTGTCCGCACTATGGCCGATATGGATCGGGATGCCGTGCTCACGCAGCGTGAGCGTGTTGCTGCTCTCGGCCATATCCGAACCGCGGATGTCCAGCCCGGCATCATGCAGCACCTCCGCCAGCGGCGACATGGACACGCCGCCGATACCGATCAGCAGGCCAGTCTTTCCGGGAACCAGGTAATTCTTAAAATCCATTCAAAGCACCAAATTTCATAAAAATATTGTGATATCCGGCACAGCGGGATATGATCGCGCCGCGCAGACAAGTTACAGACAGGTTACAGTTGTCATTTAGATTCCGAAGTATTATAATACGTTTGCTAACACATTACAATAGATTTTTGACGAACCGGCTGCAAAAAGCCCTCTTTATTCAAACAAAAAGGAGCAAAAAACGGATGAATGAAGCCTGGAAAGAGCTCAAGCAGGCGTGCGCGCAGTGCCATCGCTGCGGTCTCGGTGAGACGCGGCACAGCCTCGTGTTCGGAGACGGTGCAGAAAACGCACGCATCATGCTCATTGGCGAAGGCCCGGGTGAGCAGGAGGACCGCCAGGGCGTGCCGTTTGTCGGCCCGGCCGGAAAGCTGCTCGACGACATGCTCGAGATGATTTATCTGGACCGCACCAAGGTCTACATCGCCAACATTGTCAAATGCCGTCCGCCGCACAACCGCGACCCACAGTTTGCGGAGCAAAAGTGCTGCAGCGAATGGCTGCAGCGGCAGATCGAGCTTGTCGATCCTGTGCTTATTGTCTGCCTCGGCCGCATCGCTGCAACGGCGCTCATCAAAGACCCGTTTCGCATCACGCGCGAGCACGGGCAGTGGTTCGATGTCAACGGCCGCCGCTATATGGCGCTCTACCACCCCTCTGCCCTGCTGCGCGACCCGAGTAAGCGTCCGGAAACGTTTGTCGATCTCAAGACTCTGCAGCGCGAGATCTATGCGCGCTGTCCGGAGGTGTATCCCGATGCCTGACATGCGGATCCGACGCGCAGCGCCGGCTGATCTTCCGGTACTGACCCGGCTCTGGCAGGCGGCATTTGGCGATCCGCCGGAGCTGATCGAGCGATTTTACCGCCGCTTCCCGCCGGCGAAGGCTGCGTGGGTGGTTGAAGCCGGCGGCTGCGTCGTCACGGCGGCGCATCTTTTGGAGGGACGCTTGCACACGGCGGACGGTGATGTCTTACCCTGTGCCTACGTGTATGCGGTCTCGACCGACCCGGCGCATCAGGGAAACGGCTATGCCTCGGCGCTTATGCGCCGCTTTGCGATGGACGCGGACGTGAGTGGCCGTGTCCTCTACACGCTCCCGGCGGAGGCCTCCTTATACAAGTGGTATCAGGCAGTCATGGGCACAACGCAGACCGCCCGCGGCGAGCGGATACGCATTGCCCGGCAGCAAACAGCCGGCACTTTGCCGAATGTCACCCGCATCAGCGCGTCTGAATACGCTGTACTTCGGGCGCAGCAGCTGCAGGGGCAAACCTACGCAGAGCCGTCAGCAGCGCTGCTGGATTTTCAAGCCGATCAGTGCGCCATGTGCGGCGGCGCTTTGGTGCACGTCGGCTGCGGATGCGCCGTCGTGGAACGAGATGGCGACACGCTGATCATCAAGGAACTGCTGGGTGCAGACACCGCATCTGCGGCGCAGGCGCTGCTCGCAGCCTTTGACGCACAGGCGGCACAAGTGTGTCTGCAAAGGCAAGACGGCGCACAGCCGATGGCGGCGTATCGTCCGTTTTGCCGCGATACAGCGGATATATTCTGGGGGCTCTATCTGGACTAAGCAAAAACTTCATGGATCGGTAATTATTTTTCTCTTGTTTGCGTAATATTTTCCCGATATCCTTGAATTCAGAAGCAAGCAATCGATTTTCTTTTTTCCTCATCCACAGCAAAACAAAACAGAGCGAAGCGGCACAGAAGTAATTTCTGTGCCGCTTTGTCTTGCCGCTTTTTCTTTTTGGACATCAAACCGAGGCGTGTCCCGTTACTGAACATTTTACACAAATACTGTGAAAATTCCGCGCATAAATAACGAAATTTAAACAAAAGAAATCCCCCTCGGGCGGATATTTTGTTTGACAATTAACAGCAAATCCGCTATACTCCAATTGTATGAATAGACAGCCGTATCGGAAAAGATGTCTGGTCTACGCGCATATGACCAAACATTTTTGTCGAGTGTTCTCATCACGATTCGTCGATTCATACAATGTCTGTTGTTGAATGCGAAAAAATTTAAGGGGGCTTGCACATGAGAGACTTGAAACACCTGATCGCATTTGAAGACCTGCTCCAGGAGGCCAACAACCAGTTGGTCCGGCAAGGAAAGGCAGACGGTAAGAAGGCATTTGGCTACACTTGCTACTTCATGCCGGAAGTCCTGCTCGACCTGCCCGGATGCTTTGCTGTCCGCCTGAGAGCGCCGAAATGCACTTCTCCGGACATTGCTACTTACTACATGTCCAGCCGTACCTGCCATTACGGCCGCAGCCTCTTCGAGCGCGCACTCGAAGGCGGCTACAACTTCCTGGACGCTCAGTTCGGCACCGAGACCTGCACGGTCACCTGCCGTTTCCAGGAGCACCTCGGCTACATGGACGTCATCCAGAATCCGGACTTCTTCGTGACGTTCACCGACGTACCGTTCAAGAAGAACCAGAACAGCATCGTTCACTATGAAGACCAGCTTCAGGCGCACGTGCTTGACCCGATGCACGAGAAATACGGCATCGACATCTCCGACGAGGCGCTCATGAAGGCGATCGAGCTGCACAACGAAGTCAGCGCCGTCATCAATGAGATCGGCGATTACCGCAAGCTCGACAATCCGACCATCACCGGTTATGAGTTTCATGTGATCCAGCTCTGCTCTCAGGTCTGCCCGAAGGATCTGATCCTCCCCATGCTGAAGGAAACGGCTAAGGAGCTCAAGACCCGTAAGCCCGATAAGAAGAGCCCGTTCCGCTGCAAGGTCGTTCTGGCCGGCTCCGAGAATGATGATCCCGAGTTCACCAAGCTGATCGAAGGCTGCGGCGCCGAAGTCGTCTGCGACCGTTACTGCTACGGTGCTGTGGAGTCGCGTATGCCCATCGAGGTCAAGGACGGCGAGAAGCCGCTGACCGCGATTGCCCGCCACTACCTCGAGACCAGCAACTGCCCGCGCTTCATGCCGCAGGATATTATGCGCGAGCGCAAGCAGCGTCTGGCTGACCTCGCCAAGGAGTATCATGCCGACGGCATCATCGTCGCGTCCAACAAGTTCTGCGAATACTGGAGCTACGAGCGCACGATCGACACCATCGTTCTGCCGCGTGACTTCGGTTACCCGGTCTGCTCGATCGAGAAGGAGTACATCAACTCCGCCTCCGGCCAGCTGCGTACCCGCTTCCAGGCTTTCGTCGAAAGCATCGAAATCAAGAAGATTCAGGAGGGCAAATAATGAATTACGATATGAAAACTCTTGCCCGTGACTTCTGGTACGGCAAGCCCCATCAGGAGCGCCGTCTGGGCGACCTCTATATTGACAAGACCGGTCTGTACAAGCACAGAGAGTGGCGTGGTTTCAAAGACACCATGTACTACTTCTACAACATCTGGATGTACAACTACGCGCACATGGTCATGGACGTTATCCGCTACGGCGGCCTCATCAACTTCGCCAAGGGCGTGTGGCGCTACCGCTGGGTCGGCCAGACCTACCTGCCGGTTCTCCACTGGTTCGACCGCGGCATGGAAGGTATGCGCGGCGAGGCGCTGAAAGCCTCTGCATGGCACTACCGCGGCATGGTCAACGCGACCATCTTCCAGTTCCAGCGTATGTTCTCCTCTGATGCCAACCTGCATGGCGGCAAAAAGAACTACAGATGGCACCACAACGTTGCCCACAACGAGACCGTCTGGGGCGGTGTGTTCTATCCCTGGCACGGCAAACTGACGAATGTCCCGATGGAGATGATCCCGTACTTCGTCACCTGCCACGTCAACAGCCATACCGTTCTCAACTATATTGACGCGGTGCAGTCCATCGGCCTGCCGGGCGACCCGTGCCCGATGTGTCAGGCGGAGGCCGGCCTGTTCGTCCTCGACGACATGCCCGACTATGCGCCGATCGTTGTCACCTCCAACGAGGCCTGTGACGCGTCCGTCTCCACTTCCATCCTGCAGGACTGGTTCCTCGACAAGCCGCTGTTCGCCATGCCGCAGCCGATGCAGTTTGACGATCCGCTGGTCAAGAAGCATTGCCGCGACGAGATCGAGCAGTGCTGGAAGTTCATCGAAGAGCAGACCGGTATCCCGTTCGACTGGAATGCGTTGGTCAAGCGCATCGAGTCTCAGAACGAGCTGATGAAGTTCGAGTGGGAGAAGTGGGATGTCGCCGCGAAGACCGACTACTACCCGGTCAACGGCGTTGCACAGGCTCTGTACCGTATCTATCAGTCCCAGTTCGGCGATCTGCCGGTCTGGCATGAGGTCGACGGTCACGTCCGCAAGATTCTCAACAAGTGCGTCAGAAAGAAAATCAACAGCTTCCCGGAGACCCGCCACAGAGTGCTGGCCTGGTCCTGCGCGCCGCTGTACTACTCCAACTGGTGCACCTGGGCGTATAACTGCTGGGGTCTGAACACCGTCATGAACATGGACTCTCTGATGTTCAACATGACCATCCGCACCGACAGCTATGACCACTGCCTGGACGACATGGCACAGTATCACATGTGGGCTCCGATGCGCCGTATGGCCGTCGGTGGCATGCACCACATCTTTGAGTGCTGGAAGTACATGGAGGAGTTCAACTGCGACATGGTCATGATGTACGATCAGCTGCAGTGCAAGGGCATGCAGGGTGTGCACGGCCTGTTCGAGGACGAGTTCCGTGAGAGAAATATCCATGCGATCTGGATGCCGCACGCGCTGCCTGACAGCCGCACCGTGTCCCGTATGGAGATCCGTCAAATCGTCAACGATTACATGACAACCGTTATGCACGAGGAGCCTCTCGACCCGACGCTGCTTGAGTTTGACGACTCCATGACTTGGTAATTGAAGGAGGAAACGATATGAAAGCAAAAGTTCTGAAAGCTCTTCTCATGGCGCTCGGCGTCAACGCCGCGCTGTTTGCCGTTTTCTTCTTTGACCTGGACGGCAAATTCCTGTTCTACGTGGTCGAGCCCACGCTCAAAAAGCATTACGACAACATGCCGCGCCGCGACATGACCAAGATGCCGTATGAGATGAACAAGCCGAACTATGAGTATAACGTCTAATCAACCCGCGCCCCAAAAACATAGAATCGATATAACAGGATAACAGGAGGAAAAGTAATACCATGAAATACTTTGGCGGATGCGACGTAGGTTCCACCTACACGAAGGCAGTCATTCTGGACGAGA
>ERZ791645.373-NODE-373-length-38810-cov-8.133428_pt1 | contig 38810 bp, 59 predicted proteins | sample MGYA00509939_ERZ791645 | MGnify/ENA primary metagenome ERZ791645 (study PRJEB30046, sample SAMN00715249) | human gut metagenome | study: EMG produced TPA metagenomics assembly of the A metagenome-wide association study of gut microbiota in type 2... | reverse complement strand
TCTGTTACTTGAAACTGTCTGTTCTACCGCTCTCTTTCGGCTCTTGATACTTGCTTTTCAGTCATTACTACCTGTCTTCTCAGTCATTAATAGCCTATGTATTGAGTATTAACACCCTGTATGTAGGTTGTTAATATCCCATATGTGAGTTATTAATATCCTATATATTGGTTATTCCTATCCTGTATTTAGGATGTTAATATGCTGAATATCTATTGTTTATGTTTTTTAACCCATCATCTGTCATTCGGTGATAGGCGGGTGATAGGTGACAGGTGCGGTGATAGGTTGCGGATAACCTATCACCATGCCTTAAACCCCGATGAACAGGGGTGTTCATGATTGCCGGTGATAGGTGATAGAGGAAAGTGTGAAAAATATCTGTGTATAAGTTTTCCGGGCGGATTATTTTTTTCTCTGTATTACTTGTTTAATAGAAATTTATAGCTACTTTTGTCGTAGCATACTTTCGTGCGTTGAAAGGAGCTTTGTTTTGTTTTTTATCGAGAACGGTTATTTGTTGCATTCAATCATAAAAATCCGCTAATTTTTTATCCACGAATGACAATGAGTGACAGGTCTCACGCAACATTGTATGTATAACCTTGTTATATGTCCAATTGAGCGTGGAACTATCACTTATGTTCACTGGGGGTCTTAGCGGATACCTATATATGGCATAAGCAGATAGTTCCTGCGCTCTCTTTTTTAATGAACCCTCGCACCATCGGGAACTGATGCGTACAAAACAATACGTGATGAATGCAGATTTTAAAGTCGATATTGTCCGCCTGATGCAGCATCCCATAATGAAAAAGCCTCTCGGTGATCTGAGTGAATCCGAACTGTGCTGTGCCCACGACATCCTTCGTCGTCTGATAGATTTTTCCGATGATGAATCCTTCACTCTTGTTGATGTTCTCCAGATTTCCCGTTTGTACTATGCTTGGGGCGAACTTTCCTATATCATGGGTGAAAACCCAGAAAAGACAATCAGGCATTTCCGCTCCTCCCTGCGTTTTCTGCAGAAAAGCGGTATTGACCTTAGTCTGGCTAAATGGCTTGAGTTGGTAAGTTTGCGGATCTCTGAGGAGCTGTAAGATGAAAATCCGATTTGTTTTTGCTTTATACGGATAAGATGCCGGTCTTGCGTAGAGAGAGTAGTCTATTCTGGAGAAATTATGTTTAGATAGAGAATCTTTTAGTCTGGAGGAGAAATGCTTTTAACGCCGTTTGTTTGGTTTCACCCTAACTCTTATTTCGTTTTATCCCTAACCAGTTGATTTGAGAGGCGTTTAGGGGGCACAGAACGATATGTGTAGATTACGGCGCCCTCGAAAACTTATTGAACTGCCGATGAATAAAAGGTTTCGGGCAAATTCTCTTATATGTATAAATCAAAACGACGTGCTACAATAACTAACATTGCGTTTACATTGGGCTACCATTTGAATGGCTTAAACAGGACAAATGGTTGACTATTGGTTAATCGGCTTGCATTATCGGGGCATAAACTACCATACATAAGGCTAAAGTCCTCTATATATCGCTTATTTCGGCATAGTACTGCCGAGGTAGGCGATTTCTTTTTGCTGTTTGAAAAACTGTTTGAGAGCTATGAAATCGTTGTTTAAGAAAGAGGTTCTGAGAGGATATCACGGTAGGAATTTAATTGTTAAAAACATAGTTGGGGATACTATTGGGGATACAGTTGGGGATACCAGATTTTGTGCGATAGGTATCGTATTTTAAAAGTTGGGGATACCTTTTCAGGACTTTTTTTTGCGTGTTGAAATATAGATAATACCTTTTTTGATACGTTTTTTGCCGTATTTATGCGTTTTAATAGGGGGATAATACTATTATTGCGACCGTTTATTGCAATACTAATATGAGATAAATTGTTGATTTATAGTTGTATATTGGGAATTATATGTACTTTAGCGGTGAAAAAGTGCGTGTGGACTAAACAAAATAAGTAGTTATGTTCTTTTTAAAGAAGTGGTACATATTTAGGTTGAAAAGAAGAATCATAATGAAACTTCTTTCCAACCCCAATTATACTCCTGATCGTTTGGATACCCCTAAGGATGCATATCGAATAGCTCGTTTTATTTGGGATACAAGTGATTGCGGAGATTTTTATTAATTACCATGCAGAATTGTTTCGAGAATGCGAATAGGATATCGGAATTAAATCTTCATTATCTTGAATATCATCAGAAGGTAATACTAATGGGACGGAAAAGCGAACATTAGTAACAGATATTAATTTGGAATCTTCATGATTACTAGTTCCAATATTAAAGCTACCTAATAGTACGCCAATTCCCGTTTTGTTTCCTTCGCTATTGGATGAGGTTAACGCAACCTCAAAGTTGACATTCTGTACAGGACGATATTGATTATCTATTTTTGCATTAAGTGTATCTGTACTTTTTTGGTATTGTGCAGGATTTACTATCGCACCATATTCTTTTACTGTTTGCTGTGCTTCATGTACTCCTTGAGTAATTTGTAGCAATGTTTCTCGTATAAACTCTTTTAGTTCCATCTTTTAAGGATATATATATTTAGTTATTGATTTTACCACATTCAATTACATCTTTTTTCATTGGGCAGTGGCAGAGGTCACATTGTCTACATTGGGCGAAGAAGGTTTCTTTGTAGAAACATTCTTCGCAGTTCCTAAACCCTTAGGTTTAAGTTGTTCATCATCTTTCCGATACTCTGTTGGGGGACGAAGGTGTCCTAGTTCTTCGGACATTTGGGCAATCTGTTGGTTTAGGCTTTTTATTTCTTTATCCTTTTTTTCAAGTTGGGACACGAATATTTGCACAATCTGAGATTGATCCGTAGATTGTGTTTGCTCTAATTGTTGTGTTTGCTCATTTGGAAGCATAGAACCTCTTCCTATAAGAAGCCAGTCTGAATTTATACTGTACTTATAACATAAGCATGCAATAAGATCTGTTCCAGCTTTCATTCTTTTATTCAGAATTTCTGAAAGTTTAGTGTTGCCTATCCCTAGGTTTTCTGCTAGATCTATCTTGTTCGCTACTAATTTGTTGCTGATTAGATAGTTTACGCTTTCTATAAAGCGGTCATTAATACTGTTTTTATCCATGCTATCTGAAATTTGATTCCAAATATTCTGAATTTAACTTTGATAATTCAGAAATTCTGTATTACTTTGCAAAGTCTTCCAATGAGAGACGCTTCAAAGATAAGAAATAACAATTAATAATAATATTAGTATGGAAGAAAAAAAAGAAGTAATCGAAATCAGTTTGGAACTCCAAAGAGAGATTGCCAAAGTATTTAAAGTTACTGAAAGAACTGTTCAGAGTGCCATGCGATTTGAAACGCAGAGTCCTACCGCTCGAATATTGCGTGCTTATGCCTTGAATCATGGGGCAGAACAGTATGAGGTTACCACTATCAAAAAGAAAGTGGAGAATCCGTATCGGGAAACGATAAAACTATAATCATGATATACTGGAAAGAAGAATGCACCCGCTTGGTGAACTCGCAGTCGGTGGTAGTAGTGGTTGATCGCTACGATGAGAACAGGGTTCCTGTGTTCGCAATCCGGCGTGCACAGTCTGCCGGTGGAAGCCGTAGTGGTAAGAACTCCTATTGGAGCATAAGTTTTGATGAGCCGCTAAGTGACGGATGTAACTCGGTGACGTTTCCTTTCATCTTGGCGACAATAAGCCTCGATGATAACGGGAATGTTGAGGTCAATTCAAAACGGCTAAAGGAATACCACCCGGCTTGGACGCTGGACGGATATGAAAAAGAATTGGAGTGGCGCAAAGGAAGCGCGCTTTACGGTATGAAACAGATGTTTAACGACTTAAATAAGATAGTATGAAAGTGATTAAATGGATTCAGAATGTGGCCGCTGCGGCTGCGTTCATTGTGGCTCTCAATTTGGTTGACGGGCTTGGCGTTTCAATAAAGGATGCCTGTACGGCTGGTGTGTTATTGGTTCTTTCAGTGGCTATGCTGCTGGGACGAGCTTTGGAAGAGGAAGAAAGGAGGGATGAGTGATGGAAGACGAAAGAATGATGCATAGAAAGAATTTAGAGGAACGTATTGAGGAACTTACGATTCTAAGGAAATCCGAACTGTCACTATTAAAAGCAGGCTGTTTGGAGTTTATTAACGAGATGACTGACAAACCGTTTTTATGGATACCTCTATTATCTCAGGAACATCCTTCTTTATGTTATCAGAAAGCGATACAAGACTCTTCAGAAGAGCCTTGTCTTCGGTTAGCCGGTCTTTTGGAATTTTTACTAAAAAATTTAATTCCAATGGAACTCCAAATGCAGGGGGTGACCATCCGGATTCAGGAAAATAAATGTCACTACTGTATCTCAGGTTCAATTTCCTCAGATGATCTTTATAAATTGTGCGAACATCATCAAGTGGACCTCGACTGTGCGAATAAAAAATAATAGAGAAATAGTTCATGATAATATAAATTCTGGTTTTGATGGCTACAGATATGTGTAAAATAGAAATAGATATTACTTATATTCCTCAGGATGAATCAAATAAATTTTCTCCTATTGATCGTATAAATAGAATCGTTCGAGTTGACGGACAAGAAGTCTATAATGAAACAACTGATTGGAAAATTTATTTCGCTTTTGAAGCCCATCCAATTAGACAATTCGAACGGTTCATATTAGGACTTGAGAAAAGCGAGAACGCTAACGATGCTTGCCCCAAGCGCAGCCAAACGATTAGCTTCTTCAAGAAAATCAGGTTGAAGTTTTTTCGCTAGGAGGTCAATTTCAGCACTTAGCTTTTCAATGTTGGCTTTTAATAGTTCTTCTTGGGCATAAAATCCACCACGGGCTAGAAAGTCTGAAGCTTCGACAAGTAAGCAGATTCTGATTGTATTAGAATTGTTGACATAATGAGAAATCAAACCCATTCTGGCAAATTGGGATAAAATAGAAGTAAGTTCATTCTCGGAACATTCTTCTGAAATTTCTTTCAAAAGTGCTTGTTTGTCTATTGTATAGACCCGTTCGTATTGAAGTTCGCAAGAACATATAACAATTAAGATGTTGTCTTTTAATTTAGTTGTAATCATTATGATTGAGTTTTAGTTAGATAGCTACAAAGGTAGCAAACTATTCCGGTTCGGGATGAATAGGGATAGTGTTTTTCTCACATGCAAGATAAGAACTTTCTGTTTTTTAGGATAACATCCCTGTAGTATGTTTCAGTCAACATTAGGGGTTTTCAATAAGTAGTTTTTAGGGTATGGAAAGTGGCTTACAGGTTCGGGTCGGTGCCGGGCGCTTGCGCAATATTTAAAATGATAGATTATGGAAATGTTTGGTAATATACGGTGTGTGACTTTCGCTGAGCTGGTGACTCAGGGAGGAATCCTGAGTAAGCCGAACTATAAGAAGAAGGTACGTGAGGGAAAGATAAAACCCCTGACGATTGGAGGAAACGGACGTAAGGTTCTCATCGATTACGTCTCCCTTTACAAACCCATCAAAGACGCTTACGACGCCAAATTCCCGGACGCGGAACAACGGATGAAAGAACAAATCAAAGAAGAAATCATGAGTGAGGCTTTAAGAAGTGACAGCAAAGCTGTCGAATTCTACCGTGACAGATATAAATTAGCCGACGGTAGTGGTTTGGCCGACAAGAAGCAGGCCGAATATGTACTGAACGCGCAGGTGATGAATGAGATGATCCGCGTTGAAAGCGAAATGGTGTCGCGGCATAGGAAAAGCGGTTATTCACATCCGAAGGAAGTATGGGAAACCGTGCTGGGTACATGTGAAAAACTTCGTGGAATGTATCGGCATACGCTTCCATCCAACGCGGCCCGTCTTCGTGAAAAGTTTACTGCTTATAAGAAATACGGGTATGAAGTCCTGGTCAGTCGCAAGAACGGGAATCAGAATACCCGTAAGGTTGGACCAATGGAAGGACGTCTGTTGTTGAAACTGAAACGTAGCAAATTTCCTATATATAACGATTCGCAGATATTTGAGGAGTTCAACCGCCAGGCTGTAGAACGTGGTCTTAAACCTGTCAAGTCAATGACTACTCTCAGGAATTATTTGAATGATCCCGCTGTAATGCCACTCTGGTTTGCTGCCGTATATGGTATGCAGAAGTGGAAATCGAAATATTCATCGCTGTTAAAGACGCAGCTTCCGCAGATGCGTGATGCCCTTTGGTATTCGGATGGTACGAAACTGAACCTGTATTACCGGAATGAAGCCGGAAAGATGTGCACCACTTCCGTCTACGAAGTGATGGATGCCTATAGTGAGACATTGATAGGTTACGACATCGCTCCGAAAGAAACATTCGACAGCCAGTATCGCGCATTCCGTATGGCGGTAGATTTTGCAGGTGTCCGTCCATACGAAATAGTCAATGACAATCAAGGTGGTCATACCAAACTTGCCGCACAGGGCTTTTTTAATAAGATTGCCATTTTGCACAAGCCCACTATGCCATATAACGGACAGAGTAAGACGATTGAAAGTGCCTTTGGACGTTTTCAACAGCAGATACTCCATAAAATATGGTATTTCACAGGTCAGAACGTGACAACCAAGAAGATGAACAGCAAGCCCAACCTTGAGTTTATAGAGCAAAACGCATACGCATTGCCCACGTTGGCAGAAGTGAAGGAGATCTACCGTCAATGTCGTGCCGAATGGAACAATGCCGCTCACCCGGCTACGGGAATAGCGCGTATTGATATGTATCGCATGAGTGAGAATCCGGAAACCGTACCGGTTCAGCCTGTAGATATGATACAGATGTTTTGGCTGACAAGTGCCAAGGAGGTGACTTATACCAATGCCGGGCTGAAAATAGAGATTGACAAGCGGAAATATGAGTACGATGTCTACGCTGAAGACGGCCTGCGCAACGAGCAATGGGCACTTCGCAATACCGGACGTAAGTTTAGGGTTATGTACGATCCGATGGATATGACTGTCGTAGAGCTTTGGGAGGTGACCGGATCGGGACTGAAATACAGTGCAAGCGCTACTCCACGGGTTGTTATCAGCCGTGCGACACAGGAACGTACTACCGAAGAAACTTCGTTCATGCACCGGACAGTCAATCAGAATAAAGAGACAATGGCTTTGGTACAACTCAGTACGGAAGATTTTGATTTGAACGAAGCTATCGCAGCCGAGCTGTTCAATCTCTCCACTCCGCAACCGAAGAATGTGAGCAAAAAGAAAATGAAAGAAGTGCGTGAGAAGTATGAAGCCGGAACACTGCAATCTCCTGTTTCCCTGCCGGAAAAACTAGTCATGGAGGAAGAGGATGAAGATATGGAACTGGGCTATTCCACAACCGGAGAATATACCAAGGTCACTTCGAATCTAACCTTCGAGGACGTAACCTCTTCCCGTTACGATCGGATGTAACATCCACCTGTTTAATCAGTATCCAATAATCATTAAAATAATATTCAAACAATGAAAGATTTAAGCATAGAAGATAAAAACGCCATCCGTGACGCTCTTAGTGCCTATTGTGACAATTATTTGTCACGCAACCGTGCGGCGGAAAGCCTCAATGGCGTGAGTGCCGCCACCGTATCTACCATATTAAACAGCAAGTACGTCAGTATTTCCGATGATATGTTTATCCGTATTGCCACGCAGATCGGTTTTAGCTTTGAACACTGGGCACTACACGAAAGCGAGACATTCAAGGATATTACTTTTGTACTGGCAGATGCCCAATTGTACAAGAATGTCACCTGGGTGGTCGGCGATGCCGGATGCGGGAAGACTACCGCGGCCATTGATTACCGTAAGAAACACCGCAACGTGTTCTATATCCTTTGTTCGGAAGATATGAAGAAAAGCGACTTTGTCCGTGAAATAGCCAAACAGGTGGGAGCGCCGACTGACGGAACGAATCTCCGCGATATGCTTGAGTATGCCATCAGTATGATCGCCTTTCTGAATAATCCTCTTATCATCTTTGATGAAGGTGATAAACTGACCGATTCGGTTTTCAATTATTTCATCTCTATATATAATCGCCTTGAAGGTCATTCCGGTATTGTCTTTTTCTCTACAGACTACATCAAACGCCGGATGGAAAACGGATTGCGATACAATAAGAAAGGTTATAAAGAAATCAATTCCCGCATCGGTCGTCGGTTCTTCGATCTTACAGCTACCACGCGGAATGATATTTTTGCTATTTGCCGTGCGAATGGGCTGATCGATGAAGGGGAGATAAAAAAGGTACTGAAAGATGCGGAAGCCAGCGAAAACGACCTTCGCAGGGTGAAGCGTTTTGTCCATTCCCGTAAACGTCGTATTGATGAACAGAAAAGGAAAGGAGACGCGGAATAATGGGCAGAGCCAAGTCGGTGAGTGAGTTGCTTGCCACGAAAGTGGAAACTTTTCCCTTCAAGGGCGAATGGTACGATGCTTTCGGAGAACCGGAACGTAAAGGCGTCTGGCTTGTGTGGGGGAATTCCGGTAATGGAAAGACAACCTTCGTCGTTCAGCTCTGTAAATATCTCTGTCAGTTTGAACGGGTGATATACGACAGCCTGGAGGAAGGTGCCGGTCTGACGATGAAGAATACACTGGTGCGCTGTGGAATGCTGGAGGTAAACCGTCGTTTTCTTCTTCTGGACAACGAGCCGATGGATGAATTGAGCGAACGGCTTCTACGACGGAAGTCTCCGGGAATAGTTGTTATCGACAGTTTCCAATATACACAGATGAACTATAAACAGTATATAGTCTTCAAGGAGAAGCACAAGGATAAGCTGATTATTTTCGTCAGTCATGCGGATGGAAAGCTCCCATCCGGTCGGAGTGCCCGCAGTGTGATGTATGACGCTTCACAAAAAATATATGTGGAAGGGTACAGGGCCTTCAGTAAAGGGAGGTTCAACGGACCGAAGATGCGGATTGACGCATGGCCGGAGGAAGCGGCTAGATATTGGGGAGAAGTTTTCTGATCATTAAATAATAACATCATGAGAATAACAAAAGATAAAACAATCAGCCCGCAACAGATGAAAGCGTTACAGACCACCTTCCGTCGGATAGGAATGGATGATGATGCCCGTCACGACTGTATCTACGCTTTCACGGACGGACGCACACAGAGCAGTAAGGAGCTTTCTTTTGATGAGGCACGCAGATTGCTGGCGTCACTCAATGAGGACCAGGCTGAAAAGGCATGTAAAGAAGCAAAAGAACTGGTGAAAGCCATTTTCGGATTGTCTTTTCAGATTTCCTTCTTGAATAAAGGCTATACCAATGATACACAGGAAGAATTTCAAATGAATATAGCCAAATTAAATGTATTCGCCCGTAGCAAGAGCGCTTCGCATAAAAATGTATCTAAAATGTATCTGTCGGAATTGAGGGCTTTTAAAAAGCAGTTGGAAGCAGTGGCACATAAGGAGAAGAACCAATTAAAAACTAAGAAATCATGAGAAAGAATCGGGAAATAGACCAAGCGATTGCCATTCTACGTAAGAAAGGTGATAAGACCAGCATGATTCAGGCGGAAGTTCTGCAAGAACGGCATACGGAAGTCTGGGTGTTTGAGCATTATGTCCGCGATGTGTCGGAAGGGAATAGGGATGAAGCTGCTTACTGTGCGGCTCGTGAGGCGGCGCTGTTTCTGACCGGAAAATTAGAATTAGAGACATTGATACCGGATGTCTCAAAGTACGGGGCTGTACGGCTTCCGGATACTCCGAAGAAAATTTCTTCAGAGGCGCTTCTTCGCCGTATTGAAAAACTGGAAATTCTTGTGGAGGAATTATTGGATGAACGTCGGAGACGGTGTGCCTACAAAAAGATGCCGGAAAGTTATAGCCGTGCAGATTTCCTTATCCAGCAAAAGGCGTATGAATATATCGGCTGCAGTAGAGGAACCTTAAAATCATGGACGGACAAGGGACTGGTTACCGGATATCGTAAAGGGACTAAGGTCTATTATAGCAAAAGTGAATTGGATGCTAGTCCCACAGTCCGAAATTTCATGAATATCAATCATAAAATCGGGTAAGGAGTAGAGGCTTATGGCACGTTTGCAAAAGGAATCCGATGAATTGATGTCCTTGCGTCTCCGGGAACTCACCCGTCTGGAGGATCAGATCGCCCGTGATGAATCCCGCTCCGATGAAATCATCTCCCTGCTGATGGAAGGCGGGATACTCGACGGGACAACCGGATCCGACAATCTGATCAGTGAGCTGAATGCCGTCGGCAAACGGCTGGAGACCAACAAGGCCAACCTTGCACGGCTGAAAGCTCCGTCGGAACTGACGGAAGAGGATAAGGAATACCTTCCCGCTCCGGAAAGCAGCGAGAGATTCAATATCAAGTATTAATCATAGTATGAACCATTTAATCAATCAAAATTGTATGGACATCAGTAATTTATCAAGAGAGGAACGGGCAAAGCTGCTCCGTGAACTCAAGGAAGAGGAGAACAGAGAGAAAATCAGCCGTCGTGAAGCTTTTGAAGCGATACAGACGAAGTTTACGTTCGACGTGAAGACACGTTTCATGGAGTATCTGCAACACGGTAAGGACTTTATGGCATGGTTGCGTGGAGAGTCGGAAAGCTATATGGATGTGCTCAAAGAGTACGGCAAACTCAAGCGTGACGAACAGATCGGTTTCAGCGTGCGTGACGAAGATTTTAAAATGACCGTTAAGGGCTGCCGGGTAAAAGGCTTCGACGACCGTGCGGACGTGGCGGAGAAACGCCTGGTCGATTTCCTGAACGAATGGATCGGGAAAACCGACGACACCCGGAAGAATCCGATGTACAAGCTGGCCATGAAGATGATCCAGCGTAATGAAGCGGGCGACCTTGATTATAAATCCATTTCCGCCCTGTATGATTTGGAAGAAGACTTCAATAACCCGGAATACTCGGATATCATGTCTCTTTTCCGTGAAAGCAATACCGTTGAGGGTACCGTTATCAAGTTCTACTTCGAACGGAAGGATAAGTATAACAACTGGTCCAAGGTGGAACCGTCTTTCAACCGGATGTAACGGGATTCATCTATAAGAGCAACCTCCGGCGTGAACGTATGCCGGAGTGGCAATCAATCACTATTTAAACAATTTACAATTATGGCAATGCACACATGGTTTGAATGCCGTATCCGTTATGAAAAAGTAATGGATAACGGAATGCAGAAGAAAGTAACCGAACCCTATCTGGTGGACGCTCTCAGTTTTACGGAAGCGGAAGCGAGGATCATTGAAGAGATGACGCCGTTCATCAGCGGTGAGTTTACCGTATCGGACATAAAGCGCGCTAATTACAGTGAACTGTTCCCCAGCAATGACGAACAGGATGACCGCTGGTTCAAGTGCAAACTGGCCTTCATTACTCTTGATGAAAAGAGCGGGGCGGAAAAATGCACTTCCACTTACGTGCTGGTACAGGCTTCCGATCTTGACCGCGCCAAGAAGAACCTTGACGAGGCGATGAAAGGGACGCTGGCGGATTATCAGGTTCCGTCGGTGACGGAAACGGCTATCATGGATGTTTATCCGTACACGGCATCAGATAACGAACTGGAATTTAGAGAATGATAATAGCTGTAGATTTTGACGGGACGATTGCACGGAGCAATTATCCCGTTATCCTCGGAGAACAGCCTTATGCGGGAGAAGTTCTAAGAAAGCTGCATGAACAGGGACACAAGATTATCATCTGGACGTGCCGCACGGGTGATCGGCTGCTGGAGGCCATCAACTGGCTGTTGGAACACCGTATCCCCTTTTCCCGCATCAACGACCATGATCCTGAGAATGTCGCCAAATATGGCGGCGAAGGGGGAAAGAAGATATACGCTCACTGTTACATCGACGACAAGAATATCGGTGGCTTCCCCGGATGGTTGCGGTGCCTGGAAGAAATCGAGCGCATGGAGGCTGAATACCAATCCTCACAAGTGAAATAATGAAATGAAACGTCCTCCCATCAAATTCATCATCCGGATAGATGAAGACCGCCTTTCGGAATTGATTTATTACTGGAACTGGTACGACAAGCCTTGTGACCTGCTGTTTCGCAAACCGAAAACAGAAGGACTGGCGGCGGTGGTTCTGACGGTAGACAGCGATGAAGCGGCGGACTTCCTTCTGAGGGTGAAGGAGAAGACGGGGGCACGGTTGTATCAAATGGATAAAAAGCTATGAAGACAAGTGCAAAACTCGCGTTGTTCGACTATTGGTTTCGGGACCAATATCAACTTTTGAAACAAAAGGCTTTCATCAGGACGCCGCTGGAGGAAGATTCTTTCCATGACGCCTACCTGAAGCTGCGTCGGTATATCATGTTCAGCGACGAGGATATAGTAGATTATACACCTTACTTCGTCCTGATATACAGGAGCATGTGTAAGCATACTGAATTTCGTGAAAAGCGTTATGTGCATCCTGATGACTTTTTCTTCCGTTCAATGGCAATCATGGATGAATCCGAAAGAATCATTTACCTGAAGGAAATGCAGGAAGAGGTGTATGTGAGAATCCTGCGTTTTGTCAAAGAGATGTTCCCGACGGATTATCGCCTGTTTTGCCTGAAAGTGATAGAGCCTTGTTGCTCGTATCGCGAGTTACAGCTGTATGCCGGGATATCGGCCGGTGTGATCAGAAAAAAGATAGAAACAATCAAAGAAACCATTAAAAAAGAATTTAAGTATGAAACTAGTGATTTACAATAGTGAAAATTGTGTCGTAGTGAAAAACAGGAGTAGTATTTTCAGAGTATCCAAACGGGGCTTTTGTGTGATTACCGAACCCGGTCGGAGGCTCTTGAGAGATCATATTGTGGTCGCCAATGAGGAAGGCACCAAGAACTGGTTTGTCCGGAAGGTTGATACGGAGGACGGATTCCTGATAAAAGTGGTTGCCAATTCCGTAGGATTCAGGAATCGCACGTTTAATGAAGCAATTGTCAGAAATTTGAAGCTGGAAGGTACCGTGGGATTTCTCATAAGTAAAAATCCCGTTACGATTGATAATGAAAAGTATTTTCAGTTGATTACGAGTAGGCCGATCGTGGCGGAACCGAAGAGGAGGAAGTAGATTTAAAATAAAAATAGATATGAAGCAGATGTATAAAGTTATTTTCTCTTATAGACAAGATAGTCCTTCAGGAGGGAATTCGGTATTAACTGGATGGGCTAAAGAAATAAAGCTGTATGACGCCGAAAATGCTGAAGAGCTACAAAAGCAGATAGACATTTTTTTATCTGATAATAAATGTGGATATAGGAGACATATTTCAATTGTCGATATCGTTAAGCTATAATTCTAATCAGAATAATAATGAGCAAAGAAGAAGCTATACAAGCAATGGAAGAGGGTAAGAAGATTACGCACCGTTTCTTTTCCTCTGACGAATGGATGACTATCGAAAACGGATTTCTTCTTTTAGAGGATGGTGTCCATATCTCTTTGGAAGATTTCTTTAATTTTCGCAGTGATAGTCTTTGGGATAATGGATATGAATTGTATAACCCGTCATAATAAATCAAAACTTTAGGCAAATGAGAACCCCAATCACATATTACGGTGGCAAGCAGCAGCTGGCCGATAAAATTATTTCCATGATGCCGGCACACAAAATTTATTGTGAACCGTTTTTCGGTGGCGGTGCTGTTTTTTTTGCTAAACCTAAGAGTTATCTTGAGGTTATAAATGACAAGAACGACCGCCTTATCACTTTTTACCGACAGGTAGCCGAAAACTTTGATGAGTTGCGCTGCCTGGTAGAGAATACCCTTCATTCAGAAACAGAGTATCTGAAAGCAAAAGATTTCTATAACGGTCGAGTTCCGGCCGGAGATTTAGAATTAGCTTGGTCGGTGTGGATGATAACCAACGGTTCCTTTTCTGGAAGTATGCACGGTGGATGGAAATGGTGTAATGGTTCGGCAGGAAGCCATACAGGTATATTTATGAGGAACAAACGCACAGAGTTTAACGATATCCTTCGTTCACGCCTGGCCGAAGTACAGATTTCCTGTCGGGATGCATTGGAGGTCATAAAGCAAAGAGATACACCGGAAACATTCTTCTACCTAGACCCACCATACCCTGGGTGTACTCAAGGTCATTACCGTGGATATACTCACGAAGAATTGTACCAACTGCTCACCGTCCTACAGGGAATAAAAGGAAAGTTCATCTTATCTAACTTCTGGTGCCAAACACTTCGATACTTCGTAGCTGTCAATAAGTGGCATGTAGAAAAGATAGATATGCCCCTCAAAGTCGCCAATCTAACCAAGACGAAACGTAAAACAGAAATTTTAATAAGTAATTACGAGCTAAACCCAACGCTGTTTTAGCGTAAAACAATAATGAAGCCGTGCGGAACAAATAGAATATTGAATAAATATGATTTTAAAACCAGAAACTATAATAGAATGCAACGCTTGCCATATATGTGATGGAGAGTTATATGAAGGATGGAGAGTTGGATGTGCTGATCTCGTTTTTAGGAACGGTGCAGAAGAAGCTTTGAAAGTTAAAGAGGAAGAAGTGAGAAAAAAAGCACTTCAATCTTACTGTCTTGATTCCTGTTTGGTGCATGACGTAAACGATAGAGAGAAAATACTATCATGCTGCAACGAAGAATGTCCTCTTGTAGCTAAATTTATTAAAAATTTGGAGTAAAAAATTCAGAGAGGAATTTTATAATGATAGTACAAGAACTAATAAATAAGTTGATGCAAATTGAAGACAAATCAAAAGAAGTTCGACTATTAAGTGCCGATCACTCAAACGATGCAATAGGTGAAATATCCGTTGATGAGAATATTGTTTATTTGTTAGGAGAATAAAAATAAGTTCGCATGACTTAGTTTTCGATGCGAATAAATTCAAAATAAGAATAAATTTGAGTGAAGATGGGAAAGCAACAGAATCAGTCGATTATATATCTTATTTACTTATGCTTCGTGATGCATTTCTGAAAGTGAAGCCGAAAAGATAAAGTTTGACATCGTTGTATAAGGAGAGTGCCACTACAACCTGATAATTTATCCTGTTTGTAGCGGCACTCTCTTATTTATTCTCTGTTTTCCACAAATACCTCACAATCGCTTATTACCGTAGCGTCGTTAATGCTTTTACCCTAGTTTGAAGTGCCATTTCTCGGATTTTTTATTAAAAATGATGATAAAAATTGTGATTCTCAATTGTTTTCATGAACTTTGCAGTGGAAAACACGAATGTTATGAATATATTATTTAAAAACACCAAAGAAAATAAATGTTATGAAGAGTTTGTAGAAGACCCGTCCGACCGGAAAAAACTAAGGGCGTTCAATAAAATCTATGGACCCTCAATTGCTGGTGAATCCGTTAAATTACATAAAAGACTAAAACAATATGATACTGCGGCTAATTATAATAAAGTCTATGGATTAACAGCTAACAGAATAGAGATAAAAAATGGTGGAAAAGATAAAGACCCCTTTATATTAAAAGTGCGAGTAACAGGGGCTTTTAGAAAATTCTTTTATCATATTGTAACTACTGAAAGTTTGGAATTTTTAAAAAAGAAAGATTGGAAAGGTGCCTTTGAAGAGGTTTCATATATTTATGTAATTGAAATTAATAATCACGATTATAATATCAAATAAACTATGGCAACAAAGAATCAAATATGCAAAGTAGGTGTACAAAACTCTTTGTCTATGTTTAACACCGTTGGCCAAGAGTTACAAAGTATTTTCTTAGCTAATGAAATTAACGATGCTGAGAAGCAAATGGGGATTAAGAATCTTTCCCAAAAGGAGCGGCTGACTGATCGCCAGATAGACAAGGCATGTAGAATAACTGGTATGGGGAATGAACTTAAATCATTTTTGATAAATTTCCAAGAAGAATACCAAAAGGATAAATCTCAATGCATGCTCCGTTATAAAGCAGCTTGTAAAAATTTCACTCAATTGAAGAAAATTCTTCCATTGTTAAGGAATGAATTTAATAATGGGATTGATTTACTTGATGACATTCTTGACTATTTCAATGTTGATTCGGAAGAAGAAATATTTGCCGACTCAGAAAAGGTTGCTGTTTTTTTTAGAGAACAGAATAATACGGAAGTAGATCCTATAAATTTGAAGGCATGGCTAAGGCGTGGAGAATTAGACTTTCAACAAATGGATCTTCCCCGTTATGATGAAGATGCATTTTTTAAATGGATCGAATCTTATGAGTGGAAACAAGAAATCGAAAATGTGAACTATTTTATGGAATTGCCACAAAAATTAGCTCGCTATGGCGTGGCACTTATTTATGTGCCGTTTCTTCCTAAAACAGTCTATGGTTCAGTAAGATGGATAAATGGGCATCCGCTTATAGAAATATCTGATAGAAATAGAGATTTGGCAACATGTTGGTTTACTTTATTTCATGAATTTGGGCACGTTATAAAGCACAAAAATATAGAAGTATTGGAAGGCGAAATAAACGAGTCTAAATCTAAAAAAAATAAAAGAGAAACAGAAGCAAACAAGTTTGCTAATCACTATCTTTTTAATGGAGATGGTCTACGAAAAGAAGTGTTTCTGAATAAAAGAATGGGGAATTGTATGAATGCAAAGTATCTTTCTGATAAATATAATGTTAATAGCATATTGGTGTCTTATTGGTTATTGAAGGCACAATATCAACCTGAATTTCAGAGGAAGATACATATTGATTTTATTTCTGCCTATCAATAGTTATCATTGAATATGCAATAATCCTCGATAGACGAATTGTTTCGGGGATTATTATTCTCTAGCCTGTGTAAATTTTATTCCCCCGGTTCTCCCAAAAACACAACAATTGTCTTATGCTGCAACGGCGTCAACGCCCATTGCCTAGATACGGAATGCAGTTCTTTCAGTTTGGCGGTCAATTCAGGATTCAGTACAGACTAAAAATGAGTCGCTGCAAATCATGCAGCGACTCATTTTTTACATATATGAAGAATCATCAATCCCCCGGTTCTCCCAAAAACATCACTATTGCCTCATGCTGCAACGGTGTCAATGCCCTTTGCCTGGATACGAAGTGCAATTCCTCCAGTTTTGCGGTAAGTTCGGGATTCAGTACTATCCATCGGTGCAACTGTGACGTTGCGCTCCGTGGAGTGGAATTGGGGAAATATTGTTGAGCCAGGTCGCTCATATAAATGGCATTCATTTTCTATTCAATCGTTGTTTGAGATTTATAAAAAAACTACCTGTTAGTAAACGTTGGGCTACTAACAGGTAGTCGTTGTATTACTACGTAGTAACCGCATGGCTACTACGTAGTGGTTTTTACTCAGCCGGATCCGGAGCCTCTCCGTTTCCGCCATCATCCGGATTGACCGGTTCAGACGGTTCGGTAGGGTCATCCGCTACCACTTCTTTTTTACCGGTCACTTTCATGAAGCTCAGCGCTTCACTGCGTGTGGCTACTTTCACCATCTTGCCCGGCCGGAACTGGATATGCGCAGCCGTGATATTATTGGCTGTGAACTCCTTCTTGGTCTCCGTGCCTGTGCTGCACACCTGAATCTGGAAGGTTCCAAAGTTTTCCATCTTCACGATTTTACCGGCTGCCAGCTGCACCTTCATCTGGCGGATCAAGGCACGGAGTACGTTCAACACATCACCGTCGGTCAGGGAGGTGGCATAGGATATTTCTTCCGCCATCTCGTCCATGGTCACTTCCCCGTCGGCCTGCGCCTTGGCATAATACATTTTCTTAGCCGTGTCATCTCCCGGCTTTGTGCTCATCAGAGCAAGCGAATACTTTACACTCATCTTTTTTAATGAAGAATTAAGAATGAATACTGAAGAATCGGCCGCGGCGCCAATTCTTTGTTAACTCTGCCTTTCGCGAAAAGACGGTGCAAAAGTGGCTCAATCAAGCAATATCCTGTCGTTTCCCACGTATTTATAGTGCATTAATGGGGAAAACCGTGTATTTTTGTGTTATTCAAATACCCATTATTATGTCACGCGGAAGAAACAAGGAATTATTGTCACGCAGGGATGAAAAATTGCTCCGGCGTTATTACGAACTGACAGAGGTACAGAACCTCCGTTTCGATCGTGCCCTGACTTTGCTTTCTAAAGACGAGTTTTTCATCAGTGAGGCCCGTATCATGGCTATTATCCGTAAAAATTGTGACCGTTTGGGAGATGTTGTGATAAAACCGGTTCCCAAAGTACGGACGCCAAGACTTACAGCCCGTCAACTGGCATTGTTCAATACCGATGAATAAGGTATGACTATTCCGCCACCGACACTTCATATCTCATCTCATACACTTTGATTCCACCCGGAAGGCTGTAGTTCCTGCTTCTTTTCCGGATAAGAGGTCCGGCCGCCCCTTCAAGTCTTTTACAATGTAACAACTTGTTGAGTTCCGAAGCCATGTGTTGACGCCCAACGGCTTTCTCCTCCGTTCCGCTACCATATTGGGTGTCATCGTAACAGTCGATTCCCAAGCTGATAACGACCGTACATTTGCCACGCTGCATTCCGCCCGATAAACTTTCCCAGTCGGTCTGTTCGGCATTGATCAGTACACAGGGGAAAATAACCGGATAGGTATCTTCATCCGTTTGGAGTTGGCCATAGTCTTCGTCTATAGTGGACAATGCGGGCATATGAGCGGCAATGTACTGCTGGATGCTGTAAAATAGCTGTTCCATGATTCTTATTTATTTAGAATGTTAGTAATATTGGTTTCTATTAATTTTTCTATTTTCTGATTCAGTTCACGGCTTTCACCGATAAACTGGCGTTGGGGAATGGTAGCTTTTACATCGAGTTTTTCTTTTGTTGTCAGTGCAAGCCTTTTCCACTTCAATGCTTCTTCCGGAAGATTCTCTTCCATGGCTTTGCGTTTCTTTCCGCCGGCTTTCATCCTTTTGCTGATTCCGGCAGCCCGGTAGTATTGCGCCCATGCGAACCTCCTCATTTTCGGGGTCACTTGCGGATGCGTGGTTATTTGTCCTCCATTGTTGTGCAAAGCCGCGTATTCCACGTCGTTTGTCACGGTGACGCGGGAGTCTCCCGGAATGTACCTTATGGAGCTAAACAGATGGTTGCGTCCGGAAAGTAACGTACCGTATTTGGCAGAAGCTCTTTTTCCGCCTTTCTTCCGCCTCCAGGCTTCCTGCCAGGGATGGAGACCGCCGTCGACAAAACCACCCTGACGGAAATTTTCTTGAAAATGGTCTTTTGCCGTACAACCTACCAGGACGGGGAGCTTCCGGTGGCGAAAATCATTCAGTTCGGCAGCTTTTTGTTGAAGTCTCCTGCTAAATTCTTGAATATTCATGGTTTATTGAAGTTATAATTGTATTTTTGTATTCAAACATTTAATGATTATGGAAGCAAACAAAGCCGGAAGAATTGCTAGAATGCAACAGGCTGCCAATGATTATGCAAAGAGCAAACAGTATGAGCAAGCACTGTATGAAACAGATTGGAATGGATATTCCGTATATATTGCCGTCCTTCAAATTTCCACTTCGAATATGTGTGGCGGTTACCCCATGTATATTCTGGTTTCCGAGACTTCTGCCGCACGTTGGAGTACGCTCAAAGAGACAAATGAAATCCTTTCATCATTGTGACGATTCCCTGACGATTCCATTAATGATATCCTCATTTATAAGCATATTATCCACCCTATAGAGACGGATGCCATATTCAGTGCGAATCTTCGTCTTTAGAATTTTCCAATCTAGGATTTCTCCAGTTTGTGGATCATATATTCTCAAACCACCATTCTCAAACCGTTCGGCTGTAATGATGTGCCCTTCTATGCTTCTTCCTTTCCAGTTGAATGAAAGGTGATATCGTCCCGTTTCTTTAGTCAATTCGTCGAATTCTTTTTTCATTTCGGTAATGCTTTTTACTTTTTCTCTATGCAGGGTGGAATCCCAGTATTGACCGCCGGCTGTAAGTTTTTTAGGTCTTTCACCGGTTTTAGGGTCAATCCATGCCCACTCCGTCTTTGAAGACAACTGTTGTGGTATATTTCCCGAATCAGCTTTTATTCTTATTTGGGCTTCAACATTATACCCACGCCTGCGTAATTCGTTAGCAACAACACATGACTGGCAATTCTCCCGGTATCCTTCATCTTCTTTATAATGTGGATTGCCTTTCATTCCGTTTGCTTCTTCAAATGTCATCGGCTGGCCTTGTTCGAGTTTTAACTTCTCTTCCGTCCTATGTACATTTTCTATCCACTTCTGTTGTTCATGAACATCCAGTCCTGACGGTACATTACTTCCGATTGATTCATTCAATAATTTTTCTACCGCTTCTTTCGCTCCATCATACGCATGTCTGATATACGGATGCGACTTGTCAAAAAGCTCTCCAGTCTGTCCCGGATTTCCTTTCAGCCCGTCAGCTGGTTTCTCATCATCGGCACCTTCGGGAATACCATCCGTCGGTGTACAAGATTCATCCGTAGACGTCAATACACATTTGCAGTTCCATCTGTCACCCGGACGGTGTGATTTCCAAAACGGATGGTCAACGGGCAATATCGTTTCCCAAAATGTTTTGTGGTCCGCCCCCGGATGAATGCTGGTGGACGGCAGCCATTTCAGATTCGGAAGAATATCCTTTTCCCGTTCGAACCGTCTCCAGTCCGCTGCCTGATGGGCGCGGATGACAGCGGTGTCATATTCGGTTCTCAACCAATGTTCCATCTGGTGCGTGGCGATTGGTTGAACTTCTTCCGACCACTGTTCAAACGACTTTAGCTTGCCTTTGGAATCCAGCAGTTGCGCCGCCATGTCATTCTGTGCACGATGCACTTTGAAGGCGGAAAATACCGCGTTGTTATGTCTCAACTCCTGGTAGAAGTCATAGTCCGGGTCGGCAGGTTTACGTACTCCGAATCCTCTGTCAGTGGCTTCGTTGAGCGCTTTCCATGTTTCATTGAATAGATTTTCCTCAATGTCCGTCATTGGATGGAAGCTTTTGCTGTAGATGTTCTTCAGCGCCAGTTTCATTACTTCGTCATCAAATGAGAAACCGGATGACGCCTCATGCCCCGCCGCGTCCCGGTAAAGCTTGTTTATCACCACTCTAAAGGAGCCCCGTGGTTCTTTTCCTCCGGGGCTTTTACGAAAAAACCGTTCCACCAGTTTTTAAATCCGCCTTTCTTTTTAGCGGGTGATTGCTCGCCGGAAGGTTCATCCATTTGTGGGTAAAAGGGAGATGTCTGCAGGTGCTTTATGGCGTCTTTCTCATTCTCCGGACATTCCAATCCCAGCTCGTCGTACATCTGCTTCTTGCTGATTTCCAGTCCGAGGGCGTTGACCTGGGTGAAAAGATTCATCTTGGTGGTCGGGTCAATCATTTTAGGCTCCGAATAACAGAATTCACCGCCGGATGTGTCAATACCCAAATGCAGGAATATATCCGTCATTTCGTAATTGAGCAGATTCAGGATAAACTTCCGGTCACTTTGTGAAATACGTTCCTCTACTTTGCCATGTACCGTTCCAAGTGCCTGGGAACCTTTTGTCCCGGCCTCGGTGGTCAGTGTATTTCCCAAAAACAGTTTGCTTATTTCACTGTTGCAAGTGTCCACCAGAGTTTTATACAGGTCGGAGCTGCCTGTTTTGTTACCGCTTTCCACCAGCTCCATATTGCAGCCGTCGGGCAAGAACCATGACGATGCGGAACCCTGTGTAGCATCGTTTTCTTTCAACTGCTCCAAAGCGGATTCGTCTTCGGGATCATACGTGTATTTGCGCATCGGCATTCCGAATATTTCAGCGAATTGAGCCCAATCGGCTGTACTGTTACGTTTGTAAATGACCCATGGAGCGGCTTTAGCCAGTTCACCCAGTGAACGGGGTTCACCGATAAACAGCAGGTCATCAAATTCATCCCATGGAATGCCGGTTGTATCATGCTGTCGTTTAAGGATAAGTTTGCGTACCGGATCATAATGTTTGCGCGGAATAAAGATATAGTTCAGCCATCCGGTCCTTTTGTCCCGGTAGAATTGCACAAGCGTGTTGCCTTGCGGTATCGCGTCGAACGCGTCTTCCAGGAAATGCAGGAACCATGGCGAACGCAACTGCTCGTTTATTTTTTCGTCCGGTTTCCCGTTCCTCCGGAACTCGATGACGGAACAGAGTATGGCGCTTTTCCGCTTGTTGATGACACTGGAAAGATGCGGGTCCATCAGAATATCCTCATACAGGTCATATAACTTGGCCCGTTGTGGAAAATCAATGCTTTCAGCCGCCGTCAGCGCGTTTATGTAACTTCCTATATCAATGCCGAAACGTCTTGTCTGAGTCAGGATGATGGTTGAGGGACGCTGTTGTCCCGGCAGGGGAATATTTCCTCCGGCAGTTATGGTATTTCTTTTCATATCAATAGTGGTTTATGCGTTTTTGATTGCTGCGTAACTCATAAGATGATTTGCGTTCCACTTTTTCCAATTCCGGCACTCCGTCAACGGACATACCTTTTTTGACGGCTTTCAGCCATTCCACCGCCCGCTCATACCTGTCTTTGCGCAATTGTGTCAGCTTCTGTGGATTGTGGATGGAGAATATATGGTAGATGGCAATATCCAATGCCATCATCAATACCAGTTGGTTCCGTTCGCCACCGGTTGCGGCGAACAGCTTGTCACAGTCGTAGTGTCCGGAAAGATAGCCGCGCATTTCGGCAATGGCACGGTCCTCACAGATTTCAACGATGGCGTTGTCGTTACGGGTCAGCGCGTCCAGTATGTCACGATGAATACTGGCGTCATAGTCGGATAGTTCTATAAATTTGCTCATAATCTCTATAAATTTGCTTATAATCTGTATTTATTACTGCTTCGCCTGGTTGAGCGTGGTGTGGAATGTCCGGGTCTCAGAACACGCATTTTGCGGTCTATAATCCGGTTTGCCCCTTCTATGCAGTCCGGACCGTCGGCAGGGAACTTCAGGCGGAGAGTGAAGAGTTTGAACTGGTCGGTCAAACGCTGCATATGCGGGTTCTGCTGCTCGTCCTCGTTGAAAATGAGATTACCTTCCCGGTTCAGCGGTTCGAGGTTCGCCTCGATACGGGTTGCCTTATCCGTTTTCTTCTCCGTGTCCGGATTGATATTCAGTTCTACGTGCTTTTCCTTTTTCGCCTTTCGCACGAGCGGTTTGAAGACCTGCTGGAAAAAAGGGTCCTGCAGCTTGTTGTTCTCCATGAAGTTATAGAGAGTGGTCCGCCCGTCCACGTATTCATTGAGTGATATGTACCAGTCAATAAACTCCGCGTTCAGTCCCCGCTCAAGGAATCCCTTGATTACGTAGAGCTTCCCCTCTAGTTTGCCGCATAGCCAGCACGCTTTGGTTGAACTGTTTTTTGTCTTGTTCTCGCCCGGCGCAGGGTCACCGTAGACTACCAAAAATTTGAATTTCCTCAAAGAGGGGATTTTACCGTAGGTGATTTCCCTGAACACTTCCCCTTCGGAAATAGGGTTGTTGAAATATTCCTTCTGCACGGCAACGGTGCTGACTTTGGAAATAACCTGGTCTATCATTTCCTCCGTATTCTTTTGCGGCCATGTGCTTTTCCCGTTCTTATCACGGATGTTCACGATATCCCAATAGTCCGCAAGTTTTCCGGCACGGGTGATGCAGCAGTCCTTGGCAATGATGTTTCCGCAAAATATGATGGTGGTGGGAACGGCGGGGTCGCGTGTGAAGTAGAGCGCGTCTTCCCACCAGCGCCAGTTCTTGTCTACCGTATCCGGATTCCGGCACGCTTCGTCCGTATCGAAGTCATCCACCAGCAGGCAGTCCGGACGTACGGCTTCGTTACGACTACCGCGCGGGGCGTTTCCGGCACCCACCCCGATGAATGAAGCCCCATTCTTCAGAATGAAATTCGACTCCTTCCAATTGCCCGGATTCACCTGATTCCCGTAATAAGCCTTCAGGCGTCCGTTCTTCTCGAAAATCATTTTGTAAGGTTTGAGCAGACGTATGGCGGCTTCCTCCGTAGCGCTGGCCATGATAACGTTTTTCCTGCGTCCCGTCAGAACAAGGAACATTACGATAAACATGGTGACGGTACTCTTCGAAAGGCTTCGCGCCCATGAGAGCACTTCGTACCATTCGTCATTCGCCAGGCATCTCTTAATCGCTTTTTTCTGAAAGTCGGCAAACTCGGATTTTGCGTATGTGGGAAAGAAGAATTTTATCCATTCTATCGGATGCGCCTCCAGCCAGGTGCGGTGCTTCTCCATCTCCGCCCGGTTCAGGTTCTCCTCTACGGGGACATCCTTATAAATGTCCTCCTTGAAGTCTTCCCATTTTTGTAGCAGGTCTCTGTCTATCTGTTTCATAGGGAATCTTTTATAAACAGGTCCCACAATGTTGTAAACTCTTTGGCCTTGTTTATATCAACCGGGCGCAGCCAGTTGATAAAACGCATTCCCACGCTGATAGTATCGCCGATACCTACGTCTGTTTCCATTTTCTTGATGGCGGCCGCCAGTTTGCCTAGCGTGTCGGCTTCGGCGGTGGTGGCAAAGCGTTTGCCAGGTTCCCGCTCCATGATGACCTTATTGATTTCCGCTACCTGGCGGTGAAGGTTTGATATTTGTTCTTCACGTGTCAAGGTGACGCCCACCTTCCGTTCTTCCCACTTTTCCGCTTTAATCCATTTGGACAGTGTCTGGCGGCTGACGCCTACTTTTTCCGCAATCTCCTGCTGTGTCAGGTTGTCTTTCAGATAAAGGACTCCGGCATATTCCTTCTTCTGCGCAATGGTTAGTTCTGTAGCCATAAATCTTCCTTTTTATTGCAAAGTTCGTCAGATAAACACCTCTTTGCAAGGGGGGTAAAATACGAGGATATTATAAACTCATTTCATTGATTTATAAAGTTGTATCATGTTTTTGCCATATTGACACACCCCGTTTCTTCATTTACCTTTGCCAGAAAAAGAACGGAACCTGATGAGACGATTTTTTAATGTAATACCCGGAAAGGATGCCGCCTGCATCCTGCTTTATGGAGAAATAGGTGAATATGACCGTGTACGCAGCGGAGATATCGCCCGTGAGCTGATTGAAGCTGAATCCGTATCCAAGCGGATAGACGTACGTATCAACAGCATAGGCGGTGAGATATTTACCGGTATGGCCATCTTCAACGCTTTCCGTCAGAGTGCGGCGGATATCACCATTTATATTGACGGTGTGGCCGCTTCTATGGGAAGTGTGGTTGCCGCTTGCGGGAAACCCGTGAAAATGAGTCGTTATGCACGCCTGATGGTGCATAGCCCTTCGGGGGGCGCTTACGGAAATGCGGACGAGATGGAGAAAACTGCCGGGATGCTGAAAAGTCTCGAGGATACTCTTTGCGAAATCTATGCCTCCAGATGCAAAAAAACGAAAGATGAGATCCGTTCGGAATGGTTTGACGGAAAGGATCATTGGTTCACCGCGCGACAAGCGGTGGAACTCGGGCTGGTGGATGAGATATATGACGCCGATCCGGTACCGGAAGACAGTACTCCGGAGCAGATATATAAAATATTCAATAACCGGCTGGAGAACCAGTCACAATACAGCAATAAGATGAATTTGGAAGAATTTAAAAAACGTCCGTTGTTCAAAGACTGCGTGACGGAAGAAGATGTGCTCCGTAATGTTGCGCATCTGGAACAGGAAGCGGCCAAGGTTCCGGAACTCCAGGGCAAGGTGACCGCATTTGAGGAGAAAGAACGTACGGCCATTGAGGCGGAAGACAAGGCTCTTCTGGATGCTGCCGTAAAAGATGAACGGATTACTGAGGCGCAACGCCCCAAATATGCGGCTATCCTGAAAGCGGACCGTATCAATGGAATGGCTGTTCTGAAAGACTTGAAACCCAAACGCCTGGTAACCGATGTGCTTGAAGAACCTGACAAGGTGGGGGACGGCCCATGGAGCAATCGTATGCAGGAAATACGGGACTGCGCAAAACGCTAATGAGAATCTGATTACAAACTAATTACTAATACAATTAATTATGGCAATTACAGGATTAAACACCACCAATTATAGTGGTGAAGTGCTTGAAACGGCGTTGACGCTTGCCGCTACCAAAAATGAACTGGTAGGCCGTGGTTTGATTATGGTCATTCCGGGTGTCAGCAAGGCGATGTCAATTCCCCGTTTCAGAGGTAAGAAGATGCTCCAGAAACGAAAGGAAGACCCCCAGAAGTCGGACAGTAAGGGAGATATTGAATATAGTGAGAAAAAGCTGGCTCCAAAGGATATGATGGCGTTCGCCACGTTCAATCCACGTGCATTTGAATATATCTGGAAGCAGTACCAGCCTAAAGGTGACCTTGTATTCACCCAACTTCCACCGAACGTGCAACAGATTTTGCTGGGCGAGATTCTGAAACAGGTAGAACAGGAGTTAGGGTATCAGTATATCTGTGGAACCTATGAAGAGGGTAATGATGACGAAATGCTGATGGACGGTATCCTGACGCAGGCCGCGAAAGATGGTGATGTGGTAAAGGTGGCAACCAAGGGAACTACCATGTTGCAACGTCTGAAAGAATTACGTACCGCTATTCCGAGCACTTTGCGTAACAATACGAACCTGCGTATCCTGATGAGTGTGGAAGACTTTGACGAATACGATGATGAATTGACCAATCTTCCGAATAAAGGCAAAGATGCTACAGAGGTCAACGCACACCGCTACAAAGGTATTCCTATCGAAGATTTAGCACAATGGCCGCAAGGTCTGATAGTCGCTACTCTTTGTTCTTCGGGTACTGATGGTAATCTGTTCGCGGCTGTCAATCTTCAGGATGACGAAAATGTGATACAGATTGACAAGTGGGCGAATGCGAGCGAACTGTATTTCATCAAGATGTTGATGAAAGCCGATACGAATATCGGTTTCGGTGAGGAATTCATAGCGTTGGACTGGAGAGCGGACGGTGCTTTCAAACCAGCGGTTCAACAAGCTAGTGTGGAGCACATTGACGAAACGGACGGCAATTAACGACAACCAATATGGCAAAACTGAAACAACTGGTCATCCACTGCACCGCCACGCCCGAAGGTCGTGAGGTCACAGCCGCCGATATCAGGGCGTGGCACACGAACCCGACCTCCAAGGGTGGGCGCGGTTGGAAGCAGGTGGGATATACGGACCTTTTCCATCTGGACGGAACGGTAGAACGGCTGGTGGATAACAATGAGGACGGGAATGTCGATCCGTGGGAGATCACCAACGGGGCGTCCGGATACAATTCGGTCAGCCGCCACATCGTATATGCCGGAGGGGTGGCATCCGACGGAAGGACCGCCAAGGACACCCGTACTTTTGCGCAATTGAAAGCGATGGAGGCGTATGTGAAGGACTTTCACACCCGTTTTCCGGGAGTGAGGATCATCGGACATAATGAACTGGCCGCCAAAGCCTGTCCGTCGTTCGATGTGCGGGAATGGTTGAAACGGGTAGGTATTAATCAATAAGAATCCTAAAGGATGGTAACAACAGAAATCGTATTAGCTATTATAGCTTTGGTCTCCGCTCCCGTGAGCGGATGGCTTACGGCTAGACTTCTACGAAAAAAGTATGACGCCGAAGTTGAAAAGCTCCGCACCGAAGTGGAATCCGCCAGGACAAACACCCGGAGTAACGAGCTTGAAAACGTGAAAAAGGCAATGTCCATCCTGATGGAGGAAGTGGTGGAACCCCTTAAAAAAGAAATCAATGCGATCCGAAGAGAAATGGCGCGTTTGCGCAAGGCTGTCGAGAAAGTCAGCGTTTGTCCCCATTCTGCTGATTGTCCTGTGCGGCGTGAGCTGCAGGGCTCCGAAGAACGGGACCGGGCTTCTCCTTCCTAAACCGGTAGAGATACCCAAACTGGTGCCGGTGGCTGTTCCGCCTGATTCCGCATGGCTGCGTGCCTACTTGGCTTGCGACAGCAACAACCGGGTAATCATGCGCGCCTTTGAGGAGCGGAAAGGGAAAGGAATAAGCAGTACCTTGAGGATGGATGGCGGGATATTGGACTTTCATGTCGTTTTTCTGCATGATACCCTCTATATTCCCGGCAAAGATTCGTTGGTTTATGTGCCGGTCGATGTTCCCGGTCCACTAACCAACGGGCTTACGTGGTGGCAGGAGTTGTGGATAAGGCTGGGGAAACTGCTCGCTGCCGGAATAGGAACATTCGCAATTGCCCGGCTGGTTTTAAAACGGCTCAAATAACAATTAATCTCCACTCAAATGAAAGAAAAACAAGAGGAACAACCGGCGGTTGAGGAAGCGATCCTGCCGGATCCCGGCTTTCTGAAGCAATACCGGGAATGCTACCCCGGCATAAAACACTTCCATGTGACAGGTGACAACCTGGTATTTTTTGAAAGAGACTATGAACAGGCCGTATCCCATCAGCGATCGATCGGGAAAGGCGAATTAAAAACTTACTAATAAAAAGACTATGAGTTTACCGAATGTAAATATCGTGCTTGGCAACGGCAATATGGGCGCCGTTACCTTGTCGGATGACGGGATTTCCGGATTGATTCTGACAGGTACGGCCGTCGCGGGGAAACTGGAGTTGAACAGGGCGTATGTGCTGGGCTCCACGCTTGACCTGGTGAAGCTGGGCATTGACGAAAAAAACAACCCGTTCCTGTATAAGGAACTGATGGCCTACTATGCCGCCGCCGGAGAAGGTGCCGAACTCCATCTGCTGGTAGTAAGCGAGTCTACCACGCTGACGCAAATCTGCGCGAACGATGCGGCTTCTCCTCTGAAGAAGCTGGTGAATTCGGCGGCCGGGCGTATCCGCCTGGTGGGGATCAACCGCAATACCCCCGCCGAATATACCCCGACCAAAGAAAAAGGGCTGGACAAGGATGTCATTACCGCCATTGCCGCGGCGAACGTTGTAGCGGAGGGCTTTCTTGCCGCTATCGCCCCTTTCCGTATTCTTCTTCCCGCTATCGGGTGGGACGGTTCGACCGACGCTCTTTATCAGCCCCGTGAGGGCAGTTACAACCGTGTGGGCGTCGTGCTGGCTTCTGACGGGAAGTTCGGCGCCAGCAAGCTGTACAGCGCCGCTGTCGGTCAGGTGCTCGGACGTGCCGCGAGGATTTCCGTACACCAGAACATCGGACGTGTCCGGGACGGGGCTATCGCCACGGAGGGGTATCTGACAGATGGAAAGACTCCGGAAGAACACTTCAGCGAATGGAACCTGCTGAATGATGCCGGTTATATCTTCTACCGCACGTTTGTAAGCAAGAACGGGTATTATTTGAACGGTGATCCGGTGGCGGCTCCCACTACGGACGATTATTGTTACCTGTCTTCCGGGCGGGTTGTCGACAAGGCGATGGTAATTGCCTACAAGACCTATATTGATGAGATTCTGGACAATATCGTCATGGATCCGGACAAGGGGACGATTCCGTCCCATATCTGCAAGAGCTATGAAGCGAGTATTGAGCGTGCGGTAGGTATGAACATGTCGGGAGAAATCAGTTCGTTCACGGCGTATATCGATCCGGCTCAAAATATCCTGGGCTCCGGTAACCTGACAGTCAGTTGCGAGGTTGTTCCGATGGGGACATTGAGAAAAATAACGGTTAATTTATCACTTACTAATCCGGCTAATCAATAATTATGGGAACAGTTCTAGGATCGGTGTTCAACTCGAACGAGTACGCGTGGGTTGATATCAATGTTGTATTGCTCGGTCGTGAGGTCGTAGGGCTTCGCGGTATGGAATACAAGGTGAAACGGCAGAAAGAGGCGTTGTACGCGACAGGCAAGAAGGCCCGCGGTATCCAGAAAGGCAAGAAGGAATATGAGGGTACCATCACCCTGCTGCAGAGTGAGCTCATTGCCCTTGACCGTGCGGCGCAGGAAAAGGGATACGAGGACATTACGGACATAGACTTTGACGTAATCGTGTCCTATCTGCCTGAAAACGGGGTAATCACTACCGACAAGGTGGTGAACGTGTCCATCACGGAAATTCCGCGTGGAATGAAGGAAGGTGACTTGCAGATGGAAATCGCGTTGCCGTTCATCGCGTTGGATGTGGTGTCGAATATATTGTAAACTATTCATTCAGAAACAACAATGGAAACAAAAGAAGAAATGACAATCGAACAGAAAATTGCGAAATGGAAAGAGCAGTACGGTGACGTATATGAGGTTTCGGTGGACGGACGTACAGCCTATTTGAAGAAACCGACACGTAAGGCGTTGGGGGCTGCCGCCGTAATCGGCAAGGCTGATCCGATGAGGTATAACGAAATCCTGCTGGCTAACTGCTGGATAGAAGGTGACGAGGAAATCAAGAAGGATGACGCACTGTTTCTGGGCGTATCCGCGCAATTGGCTGAAATCATAGAGGTCAAGGAGGCGGAGATAAAAAAGCTTTAGCGGGCACACGGTTTGCGGATGAAAAGGGGCTGATGTGGCTGTTCAAGCCTGATGCCCTTATCCGGGCCGTGCTACATCTCAATCCGGAAGAATTGTCCGATGAAGAGTGGACGCATCAGGCGAGGATGGCGGAATGGACGATGGCGGTGTTGCGGGAAGGAAGGCTATGACGGCAGTCTACACGGGTGGATCCAGGATCCAAAGTCCTATGAAAACAGTATATACAAATATTGAAAGTACCGCCAAAATCCATCCCGTTCTTCTGTTTCCCCTCTTAAACTGACCGTAAGTATTTAGAATAGGAAAGAAAGGCAGTAACGCTATCAGGAAAAATCCCTGAAAGATAAATCCAAGTATCGCGGGAGTTGTCTTAATGAACTTCATCAACCAATACAGGCAACCTGCAATAGCGTAAAAAGTAAGAATCGATGTAATCATGGCCAATACGATTGAATATATATTTAGTCTTCAGGATAAGATGTCTGCTAAGATAGGCAATATTACCGTAACTTCCGACAGAATGCTGGGAAAATTTGCCGATCTGGAAAAGAAAACCATGTCCGTGAATAAGACTTTCAATGAAACCGGGCGTACATTGGGTTCGTTGCGTGAAAGAATCGCGCTGTTGCAAGCCGAGCGGGAGTGGATACCGGCAGAGAATATCGAAGGTATCCGGGCATACAACCGGGAGATGAAGAAGCTGAACAAAGAGATTACCAAATTGGAATCTCTGAACGGTGGCAGGTTCAAGAAGTGGGGCAAGGAGGCTTTCGCGGCCATGCCGGGCAGTAATCTCATCTCCAATCCTCTGGTTGCGGGTGGTGCCGCCATCGGTTTTGCCGGGAAGTCGGCCATGAACTTCGACGAGGGCATGGCGAAAGTGAATATTACCGCCCAACTGGATGAAAAGGGACTTTCCGACCTGAGCAACCGGTTGAAAAAGCTGGCAAAGGATAACCATACGGAAATCGAGGTCGCTCCGGCAGGACTGGAGAAAATTATTTCACAGGTAGGTGACGCCGACTTGTCCATGCAGATTCTGGATGCTTCATTGAAAGGCAGCAAGGCGGGATTTACCGACCTTGACACCGTGTCCGAAGCGTTGGCGCAATCACTTTCCGTGATTGGCAAGGAAAATACGGACGCCAAAGAAGTACTGGATATGTTCTTTGCCGCCAAGCGTGTGGGAGCCGGTGAGTTTGCCGACTTCGCCAGGTATATGCCGGGATTGATTGCCGGTGCGAGTAACATGGGTATCAATTTCAAGGAGGTGGCCGGGACATTCGCCTACATGACCGGAAAAGGGCAGAGTGCGGAACATGCCGCCGTGCTGATGGAAAACGCCTTCTCCGTATTGGGAAAGGCTGATATCCGCGGCAAGATGGAAAAGGCGGGCATCAAAGTCTTTGATGAGCAAGGCAAGATGCGTGGCATGGTGGATATATTCACCGACCTGAAGGGAGTGCTTGACGGCATGACCGATGAGCAGAAATCTTCTGTTCTGGAAAAATTCGGTTTGGTGGACAAGGAGGCGAAGAACGCTTTCGCTTTGATGACTTCCGATCTGGGTAAGCTTCAGGAAGCGATGGACGCTACCGCGAATTCAACGGGGGAGACGGACAAGGCTTTGGATTTCTCGCGGAACTCTGTCCAGAAAGCTACCCAGTTATGGAATGATTTTAAGAATATGGGTGTAATGGTGGGTACGGTTATTCTTCCGGTAATCAATGCGGGGCTGGATGTCCTTTCGTTAGTGTTGGACGGGGTAAGTTTCATTCTGGATTCGGTAAACGGCCTGTTCTCCTGGTGGACTGTGCAGCTCCAGACGGGAAATCCGCTCATCTGGGGGCTGACTGCCGCTATCACGGCGCTTTCCGCCATTCTGATGGTCAATTATGTACGTACAAAAGCGGCTCTGATGGTGACAAAGGCCAAGATTATCTGGGATGGCATACAAACCGGGGTTACCTGGGCGCTTACAGCTTCGCAATGGGCACTCAATGCCGCTTTTAAAGCCAGCCCGATCGGGTGGATTTGTACCATTATTGGTGTATTGGTGGGAGCTGTCACGTTATGCTGGAACAAGTTTGAAGGTTTCCGAAAGTTCATATTCAGTATGTGGGAAACGATTAAAACTTTCGGGGGGATTCTGCTGGATTCTGTTGTCGAACCCTTCAAACAGATTATAAAAGGTCTTGGCGCTGTCGGATCGGCTTTGCTCCATCTGGTAAAGGGTAACTTCAAAGAGGCCGCGACTGCCGCTAAGGAGGGGTTTAAGGATATTGCCTTCGGTTCGATGAAAGCCACCCCCTTTGGAGTCGGTTTTACCGCCGCTCAAAAAACAACCTCCGCTTTTCAAGACGGCACGTTTTCTCAAGCCTGGGAAAAGGGACAGCAACGGGGAGCGGAGAGCTGGGCGGACTCACAGGCTGAAAAGAACCGGTTTGATCCGGCAAACTTCCGGGTACCCGAAGTACCGGCTGCCGCATCCGGTTCCGGAAAAAGTTATGAAGAGATAGATAAGCTGCTGGGTGGAAATAAAAAAAGCAAGGGTGGAACAGGATCTTCCAAAATTTTAAACCTGAATGATGACTCTACTGTTCGAGACTTGAAATCATCTTCGGATTATACGGCTGCCATCCGGAGGCTTACGCCGACACGGGTCACCTTTTCCGGCGCGAGAAAATTGGCCGCGGCTGTTACCGTTCCTTTGGCTATAGCGGCCTCGGTTCCGTCTACGGGCATGGAGGCGGAACAGAAGGCGGGGATGATGGAGCGGAATTCCCTCTCCGCTTCTTCATCCGCGAAGGGGGAGAGCCGGATTGTACGTATTGACCGTATGTGTGACCGGATAGTCATCAATATTCAGAATACGGACGGCAAGGGACAGGAAACGATTCGTCGGGAGATTATCAAAGTGCTGGGTGAAATCTATGAAGTATGATAGTTATGGCGGGATTCAATATAAAAGATACATTAGTTTCCATACTCGGATATAAAGGACTTCCTTATCCGGGTGTCTGGCTTCCGGAGGTAAACCGCTCCGGTAAACCGGACGGCTATAAGTTTGACGGGGAATACCAGGAAGAGAAGTTGTATACCGATGTGGGCACCATGCTTCGTAAGGTGGATGCGCAGGGAAGGTATTATTTTATGCCGGTTTTCTTCCTTTATAAGGATAAGTCGTACGAGATACCAAATGCCGTAATCTCTTTTACGGGAAAGAAAACCATTGTGGAGACTCCGATGGTGGGAAGGAAGGGAAGCGTCAAGGAACTTATCAATATTGATGATTATGAGATCAGTATCCAGGCAATCGCACAGGCGGAAGACTTCCCGGAAGCCGCGCTCACGGAGTTGAACGAAATCTATAATATTAATGAATCCATAACCTTGAAGTGCGCGTTGACCGATTTGTTCCTGGACCAGGATGACCGGGTCGTGATCAAGAGTATTGACCTGTCCGACATGAAAGGAACGGAGAATTTTACGGTTTTTAAGATGGAGCTGATAACGGACCGCAGTTTTGAACTGATAATAGAATAGGCTTATGTTTGTACTCTGTTCGGAAATAAGGATAGGTAGTGTTACTTTCAGGACTGTACATGATGTACAGATAAAGAGGAGTATCTATAATCTTGGGGCTACCGCCGTAATCAAAGTTCCCGTGACCGCTGTCCTGAAACACGCCGGTGAACCTCCGACGTATATCGAGACGGCTGAAGCCGTGAAAGTGGGTGATCCGGTGGAAATACGTCTGGGATATGACAATCAGTTGAATACGGAGTTCGTCGGATATGTGAAACGCCTTAATTATAAAATTCCCCTTGAAATAGAGTGTGAGGATGAATACTACAAAACCCGTTTTGTCAACTGTGTATTCAGCGGGAAGGAAACAACGCTCAAACAGTGTTTGTCCACTGTTTTACCGGGAGTTAAAATAGCCTCTTGCACAGACCTGACATTGAGGAATCTCGTGATAAAGGCCAAGCCGGGCAACTGGGTGCTGGGCTATTTGAAGAAAGAATACGGACTGACGGTCTTTTTTGATATAAACGGAAACCTGTATGTAGGCAAGGCGCATGACGTACAGGGAGAAACGGTAAAATACCGGCTCCGTTATAATGTCATCAAGGATGATGATTTGAAATTCCAGTTGGCATCGGATACGAAGTTGAAGGTAAAAGCCGTTTGCTATTATAAGGACGGCACGAAGATAGAAGGCGAGCTTGGTGAAGAAGGGGGCGAGAGCAAAACGTTGTATTACTACGACGTGAAGGACGCGAAGGAACTGAAAGTGTTGGCGCAGGAGGAACTCAAACGGTACTCCTTTGACGGATATAGGGGAAAGATCGAGACTTTCCTTTTTCCGTATGCGCTACCCGGAATGGTGGCACAGTTGGAGGATGAGGTATACCGGGAACGGAGCGGAAACTATTATATTGAAAGCGTCGACGTGTCTTTTGGGATGAATGGCGCACGGCGCGGCATAGAAATAGGTATCAAAGTATGAATTATGAATAAGGATATAGATGACCTCAGGCGGAAAGTCTTTTCCAAAGGCGGAGGGGACAGCGGGCAGGTCTTTCACGGGGTAGTCATTGCCGTGGATGAAAAGGAGTTCACTTGCACTGTAAAGTGTGATGGTCTGGTCGATTATTACGACGTCCGCTTGCGTGGGCTTGTCAAACCGGAATTGAAGGGATTCGCGTTCATTCCCGCCGTTGGAAGTACTGTCCTGGTATGCCGGATTGGAGGAAGCAATGAGCTGTTTGTCTGCCAGTACACGGAAGTGGATAAGTTTTTTTTGACCAGTGGGGATATTTCACTGACTTTTGATCAGGAGAAGATTGAGGTTCTCAAAGGGGATAAAGTGTCTGTCCTTATCGATACGGATAGTATGGTTGTCAACGCGGATCAGGCGACAATCAAAGCGGGTTCCGGAGGACTTACGCTGACGAAGGGAAGTTCCGGACTGAAAAAAACATTGGATGACCTGCTGACCGCCATTCAGAAATTGACGGTTACGACCGGGACGGGACCTAGCGGGCCGCCTATCAATATGGCTGACTTTACGAAGATACAACAGGATTTGAGTAATTATCTGGAAGGTTGAACTAACAAAAGTATGGAGGAATGATTATGGTATTGGTAAAATCTACTATTAAATCAGGCATTAAATCGGCGTTTACCGAAGTGATGGACCAGGAAGAGGGACGGGAAGCCGCTTTGGATAAACTGGCGGATAAAATCGCCGATACTGTCATGGAGGCTGTTAAGAGTGCGAAGATTACATATTCTGCCGGGCTGACCGCTCCAACAGGAGGCGGTCCGGTCACAGGAACATTTAACTGTACGATATCATGATGGACATAAGCCATACGGAAAGCGGAGATATTGATTTCTCTAAGGGTGATCTGACCTATTCGGAGAGTACGGGGCAGCATCAGAAAGACATATTGGTAGCCGCCAAAGGGCATTACAAGGGAACTCCGGAACTGGGTGTGGACGTGCTGGGTTATGTCAATGACACCGAGCCGGAAAATTTATATCGTGCCATCCGCAAGGAGTTCACCCGTGATGGCATGAAAGTGACCAAAGTGAGTATGGATAATACAATAGCACAGTATGAAGAAAGTAACGGTTGAACGTAATCAGACAATCTATGACATTGCCGTGACGGAATACGGCACTTGTGAGGCGTTGCCGGAAATAATAGCGGACAATCCCGGTCTGGAAAATGAGGAACAGGCGAAAATCAGTCTGGGGATCGATGCGGCAAAGGATAAGGACTTCTATTTCGACCTGCCTTTAAAACGGGGAAGTGTTGTCTTGATTGATACTGACAGCCGGTCGCTGAAGAAGAATATCATACGGGAGATAGACAAGGAAGTGACAACTTTTGACTTATAGGATTATGGCACGGACGATTAATGAGATACAAAATGAGATGATAACCAGCCTGCAGGCAAAGTCGGGTTTGACCTTGTCAACCTCTAAAGTCGCGGAATGGAAACTGTGGACGTATGTTGTAGCTGCCGCTATTCATACGTTTGAGATTGCTTTGGACGTATTCAAGTCCGAAACGGATTCATTGACCAATAAGATCACTCCGGGAACGGTACGGTGGTATGCCGAAATGTGTTATCGTTATCAGGAAGGACATGAACTGCTTTTTGATGAGAATACCGCCATGCTTTACTATGAACAAAATGATACGGATGCGCAAATCATCAAAGCTGTGGCTATACGGGAAAATGATAATAAGCTGACTGTTAAGGTGGCGACCCGGAATGAGGATAATAAGATTATTCCGCTGAATCAGGAACAACTGTATAATTTTACGGCATACATTGATTCAATCAAATTTGCCGGAATGGGAGTGAATGTCATATCGACCAGTGAAGATCATTTGCGCTACCACCTGGAGGTCTATTTTGAATCATCGGTACCTGCGGCGATTGTTCGTGCCAATATCACGGAAGCGTTGGAACTGTTCAAAGTCTCATTGGGTTTTGATTCCATGATTTATAAACAACGTTTTATAGATGCGGTAATGGGGGCGTCCGGTGTTGTTACCTGTGAATTGAAGGCGTTGGATCGTAAAGGCGCTACTGCTGGGGAATACATCCCGGTCGGCATCTATTCGGAGCTGGAAGCCGGGTATTTTGAATATGACAAAGAGTGTGTGCTGACTTTAAAATCGATAAAGGAAATAGGTGTATGAATCCGAAAATGAATTATAAGAACCTGACTCGGCAATTGCTTCCGCCACATAAACGGCAGCCCAATCGGATGGCTTTTCTACGGGGGCTTATTGCTCCTTTGCAGAGCCTGTTTGACAGTTTCAATGCCTATCGGAATGACTCACGCATGATGTTCAATGTGAACTCACAGGTGAAAGTGCTTGAAGGGTATCTTCGCAAAAAGTATAACGAACCTCTCGGGATAAAGATTGCGACTTTCGATGCCGGATTGTTGAATGTCGGGCTGGAAATCGAGGGGGGGACAATGATGGTGTGGTTCGGGCTCTCAGAAGAGGGAACGTTAAAAGACGTTCCGCTGAAAGATGAGTTGCGCGATAAGTTTGCGGATACGGACTTTGTAGTTTATATTCCGTCAGGGGTAGATAAATTACAGGTGGAGGCCGATATAGAGAAATATAAATTAGCATTAGTAACATACAAAATCATACAACAATGAAAAGACATGTACAAATACCCGGTGTCCGTCAATGGGCAGGTGAGGATTTGGTGGAACTGCAATCGGAACCTTTGAAAGCCATAGATTTATTCTTCTCTCAATATGAGCCTTGTATAATTCAGGGATGCCAGACTACGGATAATGGCAATAACACGTATACCATTGCGCCGGGATTGCTATCATTGGTTGGAGTTGATATCAATGGAAGCAGGACTTTTAAGGTGGTCCCTTTCGCAGGTATTGCGGAAGTTTCTCTTCCTGTATATTTCTCTTTGGGCTATTCTGTCATAGAACGCTCTTATCTGGATGGTCATGTGAAACCGGTTGCCTATAATTATCGTGCGGAAATTTCAACAGTAGAACCGGAAGGCGAGTTTCTTGAGTTATCAGAAAGCAGTAATATTCGTTTTGTGGATGTGATACAATGTGATTCTGTTCATCGTTTTTTCACCGATACTGAACGCCGAAAATTAGAAGGTATCGCGACAGGGGCCAATAATTATACGCATCCGAGTTCGCATCCGGCTTCCATGATATTGGAGGGGACTGACAAACTGTTTATGACGGCAAAAGAGCGGAATGTACTAAGTACTCTCGGGACTACGTATGCTAAAGCCGATTTATCGAATGTTATCACAAAGTCACTAGGCTTAAATGGATATTATAAATTTCCTGATGGATTATTGATGCAGTGGGGATATTCCAATTCTTCAGGTGTAAGTACACGCATCAATTTTCCTATATCATTCTACAATGACAATTATAGTATAACTATGGGAGTTAATGGCGGTATAGGTACTATAACGTCATTATCTATCATAATAACAGAGCGTGCTAGTACGTATATTAAAGTGAAAGGAACAATGGGAGATTCCTCGTCAACACATGATAATTCCTTTTATTGGATAGCAATAGGTAGATGGAAATAATAAAGTAGATAGTTATGAAGCAAAAAATGTATTGGAAAAATGGATTCTATGACACACCGGTAGACGGTGCGGTAGAAATAAGCGTTGAATATTGGAAGAAATTACTCGATGGTCAATCATCCGGTAAACTCATTGTTACCAATGATGAAGGGTATCCTGTATTGGTAGAAAACGAGTACTCCC
>ERZ791645.366-NODE-366-length-39430-cov-5.287848_pt1 | contig 39430 bp, 27 predicted proteins | sample MGYA00509939_ERZ791645 | MGnify/ENA primary metagenome ERZ791645 (study PRJEB30046, sample SAMN00715249) | human gut metagenome | study: EMG produced TPA metagenomics assembly of the A metagenome-wide association study of gut microbiota in type 2... | reverse complement strand
CTTTGTTTCATTCATGGAAAAACTATGGTGTGGGTGTATTGCCTAATAATCATCCTAATTGGAATTATAAGTATCAGGTTAGCTTTGTTTTGATGAATGAAAGACAGGAGATTGTATTCTTGCATACAGAACCGGAAGCAGAACCTTCCGAATGGCTGAAGGGGATGTCATACAATTATCTGAGTCAGTTTGATATTCCGGCAAAATTACGAGGAAAGTATACTTTATGTGTTGGTTTGACTGACAAGACGAAAAATAATGAGGCGGCTATTGATTTGGCTGTGTCTGAGAAATTAAAAATAGGAAAATGGATATTTGTTGTTGGGCTGGAGTTGTGATGTGTGTACTTGATGTTTTTGTACCGGTTAACAAGAAAACATTCGTTCATATTTTATTGTTTTTTAGACACTGTTCAAAATTTTGTGTAAATGGCAACAGGATTCAGCTATAAGTTCTCTTATATTTGGATTCTGTTTTCAAAAATAAGCATAAATTGGTTCATAATCAATCCCCAGTTTGAAATAGGCATTGTCCATTTCTTCTCTATTTCCATAAGTGAGAGATACACTGTCTTTTTTACGGCATCGTCCGAAGGGAATGAAAGCTTTGATTTCGTGTACTTTCTGATTTTTCCGTTCAGATTTTCAATAAGATTTGTGGTATAGATTATTTTCCTGATTTCCAGCGGGAACTGGAAGAAAACAGTCAGGTCATCCCAGTTGTTTCTCCATGAAAGTATGGCGTATGGATACTTCCCTCCCCATTTCTTCTCCAGGTTGTCAAGTTCCGTGGCAGCAACGTCCTTGTTGGGTGCATTATAGATATTCTTCATATCCGCCGTAAACTCTTTCTTGTCTTTGTAAACGACATATTTACAGGTGTTCCTGATTTGATGTACCACACAGATTTGAGTGGACGACAGTGGAAATACAGTACGGATGGTATCTGTAAATCTATTCAGATTATCGGTACAGGTAATCAGTATATCCTGCACTCCACGAGCCTTTAAGTCGGTCAGGACGCCCATCCAGAAAGAGGAACTTTCCGATTTGCCGACCCACATGCCAAGGACCTCTTTCAAGCCGTTCTGTTTCAGACCGACACAAAGATAGACGGTCTTGTTTATAATCTTGCCGGTATCCCGTACCTTGAAGACGATACCGTCCATCCAGACTATCAGATAAACAGGATCCAAAGGTCGGTTCTGCCACTCCTGTGCAGCCAGATTTACCTTGTTTGTAATGATAGAAATGGCTGATGTGGAGAGCTCTATTTCATAAATCTCACGCATTTCTTCCTCTATGTCAGAAACACTCATTCCTTTGGCATATAGGGAGATAACAAGCTTCTCTATTGAAAGTCCCCGGCTTTCATGTTTGGGAACTGCTATCGGTTCAAACTGCCCGTTGCGGTCACGCGGAATGGAGATGACAGATTCTCCATGTCCGGTCTGGATTTTCTTCGGATAACTGCCATTCCGGGAGTTGCCGGTGTTGTTCCCTGCCACAGAATTCTTCTCATAACCCAAATGGGCATCCATCTCACCTTCAAGCATCTTTTCCAATACCTGCGCATGCAACTGATTCAGAAACCTGCTCACATCCGCCTCTGTCTTGAACTGGCTAAGGAACTCCTTGCTTAATACCTCATCAGGCACTACTTGATTCTTTTCTTTCATAATCTTTTTCATTTGGTAAATGTATAAAATAAAAAATACGGAACTCTATCTTGAATCCCATATTTTCCATTTACACAAAATATTTTATAGTGCCTGCAGCCCCTTTGGTAATTAGTTTAAGGTGACTATATATTATCTTACAGCAAATCCCCCTATAAACGATTATAAGATTTATAGGGGGTTTATATTTTAATATACTCTATTGCTTAACAAGGATTCACACTGTAAGGCAATATATAGTTACCAGTTTAAAATGGAGTTTAACATGTTTTGAACGTCATTTAAATGCCTCTCTGCGATTCTTAGAAAGTAGGCTTTCAATGTCACTTTCCCGGTAGAGTATTTTTCCTCCGATTTGGTAATAAGGAATCTTGCTGGTATTTCTGTATTCCAATAAAGTGCGTTTGTTCAGTTTAAGTTTTTCGGCCAGTTCCGTGTCCGTCATGTATTGTTCTCCTTTGAGGGAAGGCCGGTAACGGGACCTAAGAAAATCTATAAATTCTGATAACTTCTCTACTTCTTTAAAGAATAAGACAACCTCCATGTTTGTGCGCATAATGATTTTTCCCATACCTTATTTTTTGTTTTTGATGGTTTCCAATAATGATATGACATCCTGTTTGTGGTAGTAAACCTTCCGGTCTATTTGGGTAAAAGACAGGGTACCGTTACTCCTTAAGGATTGTAAAGTACGAAGGGATATGCCAAGTATCATACAGACCTCCCGATTATCCAACCATTCATCCATTTTCTTTTCCGAATAAACCTCTTGGAGTTTTCCCATCTTGTTTTTTAAGGATTGCAATGCTGATATCATTTCAGTGAATGTTCCAGCTTCAATGTTCACGATTTGCATAGGCTTGTATTTTTTGTTTAAAGCAAAAATAATGATGGTCATAAGTAATCTCCAAACCTCTGGCGCCAAGTGTCATTAGGTTGCATCAGGTGTCATTTCTACTTATTTATTTTCCCATCTTTTGCCTTACTATAGTTAGCAAGTCAGTTTAGTATTTCAACTGCTCTTGCAATGCTTGCATGTCCTTCGTTACTTTTTTATAAGTAACTTTGGCGTAAGACTGGGTGACGCGCAAATTGGTATGGTCCTAATACCTTGGACAAAGTCTCTATCGGAAGCCCGTTCTCCAGGCAAATTGTGACTGCGAAAGAATGGCGGCCTACATGATAGGTCAATTTCTTCTTTATGCCACAAATGTCTGCGAGTTCTTTCAAATAAGCATTGGTCTTCTGGTTGGAAATCGCACGAAAAACTTTTCCGGACGAATCCTGGCCGATGTATTCATCAAGAATCTTTTGAGCCTGGGGGAAGATTGGTATGAATGCCGGGTGGTTGGTCTTGGTCCTGTAAAGATGGATGTATCCACTTCCTTTTGAATCGTATATGATCTGCTCTTTTGTCAATTTATACATGTCGGCATAGGATATGCCGGTGAAGCAGCTGAAGACAAACAAATCACGTATGAAAGCCAACCGGGGAATATCCAGTTGCTTCTTCATTATCTTTAATATTTCCTGTTTATTCAAAAATGGGATTTGCGTCTCCTCTTTTTTTATCCGGTAAGAGGCAAAAGGATTAATGAGGATTAATGAGGATTAATCCACATTGGTAAGCCCACAATATTCCTTTGCGGACAAATTCCAGCATTTTGGCAGTGGAATTAACGGATAAGTTGCAATCGGTTCTAAAGAATATTTCCAGTTCATGTATTGTCTGTCGGTCAAATTTATCCAATGCCATGTCATTGATTCCTGTTTTCTTGCAGAATTCATTAAGACGCCTGTAAACGAGCCGTTGTTTGTTATAATGAGATATGCTGATCTTGTTTACCGCTACTAATTTGTTGGCATCCTCCACCTGTTTCATAAAAAGTTCCAGAAGGGATGGAGGATTGGTGCCTATTACAAGAAAACGCTGTTTTAATAGCCTGGCGGTAATTCGTCTGGCATTCAGAAGTTCCTGTTTATAATAATAATGTAAAGTCGTGTTGACATTGTCCAGATATGCATTGATATTATGTGTATCCGGAGCTGTCTTAATAACTCGTTGCTTTTGTTTGTCCCAATATTCCGGTAATATGGATGTTTTTAAACTGACATCTGCCACTTCGTTATTTACAATAATACGAAGCATTATTGGATACTCACCACTTTTTCTGGGTGCACTACGTTTCAAATAAAAACTGATAGAAAAACTATGTCTCATGTGTAATCTTATTTATGTCCATTAATCTGGTGATTAATTAGAGACACATATAAGATATAAGGGGGGATAAGGGTGGCAAGGGGAATGAGGTAAATAGTGGTAATTCTATGAGGTTTATACACTTTATATGAGACTCTTTTGTAAATTGGGTATTTTTGAATTAAAATTTTGATTTTCAGTACTTTATAACTAAATAAATACGAGTATCTTCCCACCAGGAATCGAACCGGGGACTCATGCTCTCAAACGATGTCTACAACTTATTAATAGTATGTTGTAAGATGTTGATAATTAAATACATACAAGTTTATTGAATATTAAATTCGGGTTCAATTCCTGCTTAAAATATGTAAGCTACCAATAGTCAATGGTAAATGGGCCTAAACTTTGGAAAAACCATTGAATTAGCCATGTACATACTTCGTCATTGCGACACGTATACCTCTATTTGTATAGGTTGAACAAATATAAGCTATAGTTTTCATTTATTCAAGAAATCGTAAGAAAATGGTTGATGTTTTGCTTGAAAGATGTAAAAATCATAAAATACGAAATTGATATGTTGAATGTAAAGTCGGCAGATGCCTTCTTTATTCATGTTTATGATGATGACAACGGTAAAGACGTAAATAAACGGACTGTAAGGATGGTAGAGAGTATTACTTTGATGAAGACTGGTATTATTCTTGCATATTCAGCCAAAGATTTCGTTTTTCTGAATTATAGAAAAGGCTTGATAGCTTATTACGAAACAGTAGATTATACCGAATACCTGACTGTTTCTTGAATAGACAGATTGAATGGATTATGAAAGTAGAGTAATTGCGTTTTGTTATCTGTAAGTTATAGCTTATTATGTTTTTTAGATGATTTATTATCAATCATGCTTATGACAGATAAAAAAAGTGTCATAATAAGGTTTAGCCAGAACTGCCAATTCTTAAAGTCAATGACTAATGCGATATTACAAAAGCAAAAGCATATCCATAATATAGCAAGACTTCTTTATTCAGGATAACTTACTCGAATACTGAATTTTATTGTTTGTCTTCGATTAGCAAGGTTCCGTATTCAAAACGATAAAGTGTTCGTTCTGAATATCCTTTTCAGTCTTTTAAATTCGCTATTTTTCAAAATCAATATACCCCTTTACCATCGCTACTAAATCATTCGTTTCCTCTTCTATCCATTTATTCGTCTTTACCAGTTCATCAATCAAACGAATTTCCTTGGGAGTAAAATAAGATTGTTCTAAGCCAGACAATGGAAGTGTCGTTTTCCATTTGCTTTTATGTTTTTTCATATTGACTGGATATTTCTTTATTGGATCTGAAGGATAGAGAAGTTTTATATCATATCCTTTCTCTTGAAAAATCTTTTTTAATCGAATATAGATTTCTAAGCCATTACAATCCCAATCACAAGAATAGAATAGGAGTTTATCCATTTTCTTTTCATCAATAAAATGAATTCCTTTCGTATTATTTCCACCTACATACCATAACTCGATTTTGTGTTCACGGACAATACGGGGAATTTTTAGGAAATTAAGATTTTCGCAAAGTACTATGCAACGGGGATCACCGACATCTACAACAAATCTCCATTGGTGCATTTTAGGATCTTCTTGTGGATAATCCTCTACTCCCAAGATGGAGAGCACCAAATTGTTCAGACTTTGATAAGTATCCAGATGCTTGCTTCCACCATGTTCAAAGAAGTCTTCACTAAATGTATGTCGAGTCGTGAGAGAGTTTCGAATTTGCTCCTTGTTATCAACGATAAACTGTAAGGAGCGGATATCATTAACCGTATATGTTTGTCTACCAGTTACATCTGGTTGGACAGACTTCAAAAAACGGTCATATTCCAAATAATCTTCCAAGTAACGTTTAGCAAAATAAGCATCATACTTTTCACTTTTAATCAAGTAATTATGATTGCCTGGCTGATATTGCACCAACTTTCTGCCTATCAAGTTTCGGAACTTATTATCGTTTTTTTTTGTTGCCGGTATTTTATTTCCCTCGTAAAGGGAATACATCGCAGTGAGTGTTCGCCATGTCAGATCAGCTTCCATAATCACTTAAATTTATAAATTTTGCCAATTCCGGATCAATATCATTTCGACTACATATCTCTATAGGAGCATAATTTACGTCTTCTTCTGCGTCCAGATTACGGTTAAGTATATACACATGTTGTTCGCTATATTTACCCAAAGGATTGATTGAAAAAGTTAAGATCTGATAATCGTACTTTTCGGCAATATCGCTTAGCAGGTCAAAATTACTTCCTAATCCTTCTGCTTCATCAATAGGCATGAACCGCAATCCTTCTTCTTGTGCTTTGTTCTTGTTACCGATGATGGAAAGGCGAGCTATACACAACAGAGCAATGGCAGCATACGTCTGTCCTGTACTTCCTTTATTGTTTCGTCCAAAATGGTTTTTCATATCAAGACTCAGTTCTATATAGGAATTAGGATTCAACAGATCTTCTAACGTTATGTCTTTGGAATAGTTATTAGTTATTTCACAGAAAGCTTTCATTATTTTTTCACGAATGGATACTTGTGTATTTAGTTCGTTTAAAATGGAACCTTCGAATATATCTTCCATATTCTCCAAAGATGTCTTATATTTGAATTGACTTAACCAGCTAACGGGAAACTGCAAAGATTCTGTTTTCTCAAGTTTCATATTATATACGCCGGATATTTTTTTTCTACCACTTGCAAAGAAGCGATTTATGCGACGAATTTCATCCCATTGTGCTTCGATTTGTCGTTTTACTTCGGTTAATAAGTCCTGAATTTTACTAATTTTCTTATTATTCAATTCCCTGTTTTTTTCATTTATATCTTCGAGTTTTTTCTTGATTCTGTCAACGACTTCTTCCTCTATGATCATATCTTCAGGAAATAAATCTGGTAATAGATTAGCTATTAACTCTTTGAAATCATGACTGGTTTCAAATTTGTATTGTTCATTTGGTATGAAATCTTTTACAATATTGGTATACTGGTTAATATAGGCTATATTATTTTGAATATGAAGTTTGTTGGCTTCTTCTACCGACTCTTTACTTACTGCCGAATAACTATTAATGGAGGGTAGATCCGTATAAAGTGATATGTATTCGGCTTCAATCATATTAAGATGATTTTTTTGATTCTTTAAGTTGATTACTGACTGCATTAATTCATCGCATCTACTCAATGCGGTACTTAAAACAGTTAATTCATCCTTAGAGAACTCTGTTTTATTATCTGCATTTATATAATCGTCTTCTTTATAAGCTTGAATAGTTTGTGTCAGCAAAAGGGTGTTCCAGTCTGCTTTGTACGGTTCTATTTTTATTGATATTCCGTTTAATAAACTGGATATTCTTTGTATAAGACTAGGGAATGTTTCAATTATAGCCTTATTCTGTGTAAACTGTTCATACCGTAATGCTAGTTCTTCTTTCGCCTTTTTCTCCGATTGTTCTATTAAGTCTTTTTCTGCTAAACTTTTTACAGAATGTTGTATTTGTTCGGGAGAGATATTTAAAACTGCTATTTCCTGAAATGTTTTTATCTCGGGCTTATGGATATATACTTCTATCGAGCGGGCTGGTGCATCAAGGGAATTTACTATATCATAGAGTTTGTTCCACTGCTCTAATTCTTCTTCAATTGCCTTTTTTTTCTGTTCTATATTAGCTACCTGTGATTGAAAATATTGTAAAATCGTCTCCCTATCATTATTGAGACACAACTGTTCTTTTGTTATGTAGTTTACAAATTCGTTTACACCACCGAGGTTTATCCAGAATCCTTCTGTATCAGGTTTTATATTTTTGTTTTTTAATAATTTTTCTGGGAAACAAACATAGCGGTCAAGCGGTTTAGGTTGATTAGGCTTATCCATTCCATACCTCTGAAAATGATAAATCAGACTTTCTTCTTCCTTTGTGAAATTACGTTGCACCGACAGGGCCCAACGTATAAGTGAATTAGGATTGTTTATATCGTGAAACTGCTCTACTATGTGCAATTGCGATAAACGGTTACGTAATTCATCTATCTTTTTGAGGTAAAAGCCATTTCCCGCAGCTAATCCATCTTTCCAGCCTGAATTTGTAAAAAGATCAATTATACGGGAGTTAACCAATTTATCCTTCAAATGTTTATAGTAGATATAGTCTGTTTTTTGTATTTTGTATTGTTCATAATAGACCGCCAAATCTTCAGGAAGAATCTTTAACTGTTCAATCATTTTGTTGGCACTATTCAGCAAATTTTTCTTTTGTCGCCATTCATGATAAATATCACTTATTTCTTCGTAAGCTAACTCTTTCTGATCCCGATTTTTTTTTGCCTCTTCTAACTCGTGTCGGACTAATATATGCAATCCGGATAAATCTTCTAGAGCTTGTAAAAAAGTATAAAGTTCCTTTTGGAGACTTTTTTTATTCGAGTTGTAGTCTTTTAGCAAAAAAACATATTGACAAGTCCGATATGTTTTTTCTGCTTCCTTTTTTTTTATTAACATTTTATACAAATCACTAACTTGAAAGCATTTTTGTATTAGTAAAGTAATTTCATTATTGTTTTTCCCATAGTCTATTGCATTTTTTTCTATTTCTTCTGCAATTGACTTGTATTTATTCATGAACTCTTTTCCTTTTTCCTGCCCAAATAAGAAGTCCAATAAACTGGAACTTTTTGTAGTGTCAAGTTCTTTGCCTCTTGAAAATGATTGAATTATCTTTGCATAATCTTTTAAAGCTTTATCTTTATCGGTGAGGTCAAGTGGGAGTATTTTGTTTTTATAGAGCACTTTATGAAAATAGGAAATACGTTGCCACTCTTTAAAAACTAATTCTTTTTCCTCCATGTATTCAATAATCTCATCTAATGGAATAATATATTCGCCATCCTGAAAATCGATGGCATAAAGAGGCTTAGACATAGGGGCAAACTCATCTTGCTCAATAGTCAGTCCTGCTTGTACAATAAAAGGGCGTGTGGCTTTAGAAGTGCTTTCGAGATAGGCACCTACTGTAATAAATTGTCCGTTGGCTATTTCTATATTAACAAATGCATATCCATAATCTAATGATTTACCGGGCGATCGCAAAACGAGGCCATCAGGTTCTCGTTTATCCTTGACCGGAATAGTTGCGGAACGGAAAGCGGAAGATCCAACAAATATAAGTTGCAGTAAATCAGCTATAATACTTTTGCCAGAACCGCTATCACCAATAAAATCCGTACGAAAGGGATGAAAAATGTAATCATTTGCCTGATGGTGTATGATACCAACGGTAGACAGACTGTAAATACGAGGATATTTTTTCATGTTTATTCTTCTTTAAGCCATTCGTCTATGTAATTAATATAATCAGCAAATTCACGAGTAATACGTTGAAATGCTGGGAGGATAGTAAAATCGTCTTCTTTCAAATTTATCCATCTTAGCTTATGGAAATTTTTGAATGCGCGTTGTACTTCTTGCTCAATGCGGATATCATTTGTTTCAGTAAAACGTTCTTTAGAGCCTTTTGTTTTGACCAGCAGACGTTGTACATGCTTTTTGAGATCAGGCATATCCACACGGATTAGAGCTACGAACTTTTTTACAGAAGTTAGTTCTATGTTGTGATCAATATAATAAGCTTTGTAGAGTAGCAAGGCAATAAGAATATGTTCTTTGGGTAAAGATGACCGCTCGACGGAATAATTACCCCTTAATACAGGATGATAAAGCGTGAAATAATAAAGTTCGTTTCCACTCCCAGCGGGAATGATAGTTATATTCTCATGTCGTTCAAAATAGGCTGTTAGATTATCTATATATTTATTTAGATAAAGAAAAAGTGTTTTATCTCCTTCATATTGTATATGAGCACCTCTTTTTAGAGCCTCTACCAATTGTGAAAACAGCACTGCACCGTCTTCACATTCGAGGAAATCATATTTTTGAGTTATTTTCGTTTCATCCATATATCAGATATTGTATATTTTGAACAGGGATTATCTATTTTTTTACTTGTATCAATCTGTATTTCCCAATATGGGTCTTCCTTATATCTTTTAATACTCTGGTCGATCACTTGTATAGCGAGCTGCAAATCGTTATCATGTTTTTCCAAGATGTCGAAGAATATTTCAGGCAAATGTACAGCATCTGTTTTCAGAGATTTCTGACGAATAAACTCTAGCCACCATTGGATATGAATTTGTCGTATCATTTGCATATGACCTTTCCGATGTGCTTCTTGTTCTTTTTGTGAATCTTTTTTATACTCAAAACGCTGTTTACGTTCTGGAGGAAAAAGATTTTCGGGTCTATCTATAGAAGTAAAAACAGGGGATGAGTCCGCCAATTGAATCGTTCCGTTATAAGGAATTGGAAACTGTATCTGTTTATCTGTAACCTGGCTTTTTTCGAGCAGGAAATACAAGAACTTCTCTACTTTGGTATTAAATATATCACGGTTAAGAGAGGCAAAAAACTGTTTTATTTTAGGCTGTATTCTATCAATACGTGAATCTACCATCGCCAAACGGAGATGAATACCTTCAAAATATGAGATAGCTTCACTAATAAGATCGTCTACTTCTTCACTATCGTCGCGTACTGGATGCGAAATTAGAATATCATTCATTCGGTCAGTTTCTCGGAAAGCTGCTCTTAACTCCCTATTTTGCTGACGTATGGTATCGATTTGCTTTTCTATTTCCTGTAAAGCTACGAGCAAAGTTTCTTTGCGTCTTTTGGCTTTTTCACTTAAAGCCGTTACGGAATGGTCAATCTGCTGATTAAGATAGTCGACTTGTTCCAGTAAAAGAGTTCGAGACTTAAACAAGTCTACTGTAAGCCAATTTTTTATTTGCTCTTCTGTGGCAGCAACTTCAAGCTTTTCATGTAGTTCCGCACAGGTTATTTCTATAAAAGTAGGATTAAAACGCTGAGATATCAGACGGTATATCTTATCGCATATCTGAAAACCAAAATCAGTAAACATATAGGTTTGGTTTTCATTATTATAGATAAGATAAAATTCTTGTAGCTCTAGAATATAAGCTGTATAAGTTACCCATTGTAATCGTATAGGTTCACGTTTGATAAGACTTACTGCTTCAAAAGCATGATGTATATCTTTTTCCTTAAAAATTCCGTGCTCAAATTCTCCATTCTTCACCCGCTCATATAACCAGATGACAGCCAATCCTTTCTTTTTCTCTGGAAAAAGAAGTTCATAGACTTTTTCTATTTTTAATTGTTCGAATAAAGATTGCATTGTAGCAAAGATTAAAGGTTATTTTCAAACTCATTACTACAAATTTACTAAAAATATTAGAATAACCTCACATCAACAGGCAAATGTTTAATGTTTATAAGTAATTCATTTGCCATTTCATTAAAAATTAGTATTTTTACACCGTTAGAACAAGGCAAATTCCTTACGGAAAAACATAGAAGCTATATAGGTGCAAAATCGAGTGCTTTTTTTGGAGAAACGTTATAACTTACTGAATATCACAAGTAATATCAAAATCCGTTAGTCCCGTACGCACCGCTTAAGGAAAACGAATGACAATGTAAACCTCTGAGAATCAATATCTCGGAGGTTTTCTTTTTTCTACTACTTATAAACCGCAAAACGTTTTGTGATGCTTTTCCAAATCACTTTGTGAGCATTTTGCACCTGTTAACACAAAACGAATTGCGATTCTTTTATTTATTTTCCAGAATCATTTAAGCAGCTCTCAAAGGGAGTTTAAAAGTTTCTCAAATCATTCTAATTCCTATCTTTATATAAATCTTAGGGAAAATGTATGCATAATGTAATCAAGATATCATACTCTATCTTTCCTTTGGTGTTGTAAGAATAGTGATAACTGCACGCTGAAATGGCAATTATTTAATTTAGATAGCATTATGGAAATGTTTTTATTGTATATCTTTGCAGCCGCATTTATTGGCTGATGAAGATGTTATGAAACAGAAACGAATACCGTTAGTGGGGGAACAATATCTTGTTCCCTTTATATTGATTACTTCTCTCTTTTTCTTGTGGGGATTTGCACATGCTATTCTGGATGTGCTGAATAAACATTTCCAAGAGTTGCTGGATATAACAAAGGCACATTCGGCCTTTATCCAAGCAATGATGTATATGGGATATTTTGTAATGGCCATTCCGGCAGGACTTTTTATAAGTCGCTTTGGATATCGCAGGGGAGTGGTTTTTGGATTGGTATTGTACGGCGTTGGGTCGCTGTTGTTCATTCCGGGACAGTATTATCTTTCGTTCAATATGTTTCTGTTTGCTCTTTTTGTCATAGGTTGCGGACTTACATTTCTGGAAACGGCTGCTAATCCTTATGCTACGGAACTGGGAGCGAAAGAGACGGCAGCCAGTCGCTTGAATTTTGCACAATCCTTCAATGGATTAGGTTGTATTTGCGCTCCTGTATTGGTAGGGCTGCTTTTGTTTTCGGAAGACGGGAATAGTGGTGCCGGCAATGTTGCCTTGCCTTATGTTGGTATGGGGATAGTGGTGCTGCTGGTAGCATTGGTTTTCTCAAAGATAAAGTTGCCCGAAATAGAACATGGTGTGGAGGTGGACAAGGACGGGCATAAGGTAGGGCTATGGTCGCACAAGCTTTTTATATTTGGTCTATTGGCTTTGTTTGCTTACGAAATCGGGGAGATTTCCATTAATAGCTTTTTTATCAATTATGTAGTAGAGCAAGGATGGATGAATGCTCGCGATGCTTCATTGGTACTCTCATTTGGCGGATTGGGATTGTTCATGTTGGGACGTTTTGCCGGTAGTTGGATTATGGGGCGTGTGTGCGCGGAGAAGATGTTGCTGTTTTGTGCTACGGGAACAGTGATAACGACTTTGGTGGTACTGCTTGATGTCGGTATGGTGTCGTTGATCGCATTGCTCTGCGGATATGCTTTTGAGGCTATTATGTTTCCCACTATTTTTGCTCTTTCTTTGAGAGGGTTGGGTAATCACACCAAGCGTGCTTCTTCTTTCCTGATGATGTCTCCGGTAGGCGGGGTGGTAGGTCCCTTGCTGATGGGAGTTGTGGCTGATTGTACAACAATGGTGATGGCATTTATCGTACCTTTGGCTGCCTATTTCGTGGTTTGGTGCTACGCACGTAAAATGCTGTCTGTTGCAGGAAAGGTACGATAAAAGAAATATTAATAGAGGATATATCCGGCTATTCCTGACAATGTTATCAGCAGAATGGGGTGTATGTTCCATTTCCAGGTTACTCCGAAAGCGACTGCGAAAATCAGGCTGCTTCTATAATCTATGAAATTTTCTTTGTTCATCAGTAACAGAGCTGCCGCAGCAATCAATGAAACGGACATTGGCAGCAGTCCGGACATGGCAGCTTTGATGTATTTATTGTCTTTGCATCTCACAAAGAAATAGGAAATAAGTAGCACTAATATAAATGAAGGCAGGCAGACTGCTATTGTAGCAGCAATGGCGCCCCATACACTTTGAGTGACGGAGTATCCCACATAAGTGGCACTGTTGATGCCGATGGGTCCCGGAGTCATTTGTGAGATAGCTACGACATCCGTAAATTGCTGGAGTGTGAGCCATTGATAGTGATCTACTACTTCATGCTGAATAAGTGAGAGCATGGCGTAACCACCCCCGAACCCGAACATCCCAATTTTTAGATAGACTAAGATCAGTTGCCAATAAATCATGCTTGTAATTTTGTCAGTTTATCTTTTAACCATAATGTGTAGATGAGCCCGCCGGCAATTCCTGCCAAGACGATGTAGACAGGTGACAGTCCGCATTGCCATATAAGTAATGTAGCGATGGCGGGAAGCACCAACTGCCAGTATTTCAGCTTCAAGGCACGTACAGCAGAAATGCAGGGGAATACGATTAAAGCCACTACTGCCGGACGAATTCCGTTGAATATGCGTATCATTGTTTGATTGTCCTGAAAGCGTGCAAAGAACATTGCTATCAGCATCATAATGATAAAGGAGGGAAGTATGGTAGCTAAGGCACATACCAGACTGCCCTTTACTTTATGCAGTTTGTAGCCGACAAAAATGGATATGTTTACAGCAAATACTCCCGGTAGAGATTGGGTCAATGCGAACATTTCCATAAAGTCGTTTTTGGTCATCCATTTTTTATTTACAATTTCACGTTCAATAAGAGGAATCATGGCATATCCGCCGCCGATAGTAAACATCCCTATTTTGGCAAATGTAAGGAATAAAATCAAGTATTTCATTTCTTATTATATCTGTACTAAAAGAGTTGCAATATAGGGAAAAAATCCCAATATTACAACTCTTTTACAACTCATGTTAAAGACGTATATTACTTCATCTTATTCAGGTTTTCCTGTGCTTTTTCAGGTTCTACGGTCAAGGCTTTTGTGAACCATTCCTTGGCAATCTCGGTGTCGCCTGACAACCATGCCAATACGCCCAAATTGTTCCATGCACGAGGGTCGTCTTTCACTCTTTCCAAGTATTGTCCGGCACGATCAAAATCACCATAAACAATGTTGGCTGAGGCTGCATTGATGTTTGCTACGATATCTGTGGGGTAGTTGGTAGCGGCTATTTCGTAAACTTCTTTGTATTCTTTCGTACCCGGTTGGAAGTTCTTGGCTACACCATACATTTCCTGCAAATTCAACATCTTGGGGTTGGTATGAATCAACGTGGCGGCTTCGGCATTACGCACTTCGCGTATTTCGTAGTCTATAGAAATAGACAGGCGGCGCAGGCGGGGATAATACTCGTTCATCATGGCACGATAGGAAGCAGCTCCCAGTCCGCTTTTCAGTCTGGCTTCGCGTACATCGAGGTTAGTATACTTGTTAATGATTTCCAATGCCTTGTCTGCGTATGCGGGCTTGTTTTCTTCGAGCATTTTAACGAGACTTTCCCAATCCTCGCCGGCTGAACTTACGTTCAATATACTATCGGGGAAGTGGTAGCTTCCTCTCAAGTAGAGAGCGAATGAATCGGCACGTTTCGTTGCTACGCGGTCATTGGTTTTGGCAGAGCCGTCAGGAGAGGCATATCCGCATATGTTGATAGCTTTGAATGTAACTAAATCGCCTTCTGTCAGCGGGTTAAGAGTTTCTTTCAACTTTTGCAGTTCTGCGGAGTTATTCTTGAAATCGGCTTTGAATTCTGTGCCGCCTACTGCATATTCTATGTATAAGGTATTCTGTTCCGAACGTACTTTTAGTGGTTCTTCCGTTGGAGTAAGATAAGATACCATACTCATGCAAGGCTCGCAAATAGCTCCTTTTTGTGGCAACGGTTCTTCTTCTACCACAACCACAGGTTCTATTACCTGAATCTCCGGAAGATCCAGCAGACAGTCTTTTCTGCCTTCCTGCAATATCCACATATCTGCCTCATTCATCCATTCTTCATAAGGAAGGCATACTGTGTAATTCACAATGTCCTGACGGTTGGCAGACTTGCCTTTGATTATGGTATAGGGTGCATCATAATAACCTTTTTTGGCCAGCCTGCGGTCTTTATGGCGCATTTTGAACTTGTTCTTGCCGGTTACGACAACAGGAGGCAAGGTCTTATACTTCTTTCCGGCAAACAGTACCGGGGTGAATGCGTACGATTGGGTACTGTTGACTTTTACGGCTTCCATATTGAACTTGAAGTCCAATGTCAGCGTATCATTCTCCAGAGTCAATGCCGGTTTGGTGACTTTTACTTCACCTGCAAATGCTGCTAACGGCAGCATGGCAAACAGCAGACAATATATTTTTTTCATATTCTTCTTGTTTTAGTTGATGAATTTAGAGTGATTGGGTTTCTACCGTTTTGTATTTACGCTTGTGTTTAGGTCCGAAAGTGAAGTTGATACCGAGATTCACGTTGACGGCTGCGCGACTGATAGGAGCGTAATAGGCCGGTTCATATTTGCACATGGGGACATCTGCACCGATGAAGAAGTTGAAGCCGCGCGGGTGGAAGTTCAGCATGATTCCTGCATCAGAGCCGAAGTTGGATAAAGCGTAGTTCACCGATGCTTCAAACCATGAGAGGGGAGCTACATTGGCAGAAACGCGTGCTTCTGTCCATGAGTGCTTACCTTGCATGCGGGTGGTAGAAAGGAAACCGAAGTTCAGGCGGTCGTAGGCCGGCAGAGTGTATTGGGCACCTAGATGAAGGGTAGCTGCAAGGGCAGTGGTACGCTTCATTCCTTCACCTGCTTTATCGAACTTTGCCAAGTCTGCCAAGTCATCTACCAGTTGGTCTACTTGGTTGTCCAGCTTGTTTTCACTGTTAGTTCCATCGTCTTTTACGGAGATTTCACTAAAACCGTCGAAAGTGAAGTCTTTACTCATGGTTCCCTTAGTTGTATTCTTCCAGGAAATAAAACCGAGGTCGAGCAAAGATGCGGAGAATGTCCATTCATCATTCAGTTTGTACGTTGCTCCCAAATCGATGGCCATACCGAAACCTGTGGGGCCGAGATTGTCAGTATCAAAATCCAGATCATCATAAGAAATCTGTCCGTCCGTACCTTCTTTCAGTTGCTGGGTTCTGTCTCCGTTGGCATCCAAAATGTAATCATCTTCCTGATAATTACCGGTCTCACCTTTGGTGGGTACAATGAGACCTTTGGCAGACATATAAAGTTCAGCGTTCTTGGGAGTGATAGTCCATTTGTCTTGAGAAGCGAGGATGTTCAGTTCATCAATATGTACGGTTGCCTTTGCCAGTCCCACGAGGGCTTTCACTTTGGCGCCCACTGTCAAGCGTTCATTGATTTCGCGCGCATGGCCGAAGGCGATCTCTGCATAGTTGGTAGATACGACATTTAAGTTTTTCACATTGTAGCTGCTTCCCGTTTCACTGGCTACTCCGTTTTTCATGAACTTGAAGAGTTCATCGGGCATGAAGAAGTTGGTATTTGACTTTACGGAAATGCCAAATGTGTTGAAGCCTCCCCAGGCATGAAAGCCTAAGGATAGTATTGATTCGTCTATGTTGACACCGACTTTCAGTCTTTTAGGCAATCCTTTTAAGAATTCGGCGCTGCTGACTTCTTCATTCATAAAAGTGGTAAGATCACCGTTTGACTTCTTGAAGATGAAATCGCCTACACCACCGGTGGATTGTGCGCCGATTGTGAGATTTCCCAAACCGGGGAAGCTGACATAGCCGCGTTCGCCCATAAAGGCGGGATTGAGTTCGTGACGGTAGGTGCTTCCTTCCAGGAAATAGGTTGAACGGCTGTTCTGTGTCTGTGCCATTGCGTCACTGACAGCAAGTGTAGCTACTGCTCCGGACAATATAATCGCTAAAACATTTGTTCTCATTCGTTTCATTATATATGATTGTTGAATCTTTTGTTTATATCGCATGAAATGTATTTCTCTCTTAGTTCAAGTCCACTTTAATGCCGTTGGGTATTTTCAATTTCATGTCTTTAAGTTGCATCCATTGTGAACTCAATAACTGAACATCGGTAGCTTGTCCCGGTACGGCTGTCACTTTCAGCTTCAAGCCGTCTAATTTGGAAATAGCACCTTCTGCTGTTTCATTTAGGTTGATGGTAAGAGAACTTGCAACTTCTGTCTTACCGTCCTTACTTTCTGTGATAGTCCCTGTTACGGTTACGTCAATATCTTTTATCACATTCCCATTTGCGTCCAATGCGCTGACATTCTCGTCCTTTATCTCCATTGCTAATGGAATGGTGTTGATAGCATTTATATCAAGAATAGCTTTTTTGATGTCTATGTCTTCAAGGTCGAGATCGAAGTTGTCAATGGTTTCTTCATATACAATTTTCAGGTTGCTGCCGAAACTTAAAGGGATGTCGATATCGTAACTGCTTTCCATAGTGTATGATGTTCCTAAATCTACGGAAGAGTATTCGTCATGAGTTACTGCGGGCTGTAACTTAAAGTCTACTGCATCAGGAATTTTCTTTATTAGATTATTGATGTCTGATACTTTAATATTTTTAGCACCTTCTTTTCCACCTGTCCCCAAACGGGAAAGGGCAATTGTAGTCGTTGAATTAGGTTCCAAAACTATAGGTTGTTTGTCTACACTCTTTTCATCGCCTATATACACAATAGAATTGTCGATTTTAACGCCGTCTTTACTACCATACATTTCTCCGTTTAGCACAATGCGAGCATCCAAAGGATTTTTTGCTATAAATGTAAATACAGGATTGGCAATATCCAACTCTGTTGCATCATCTTGCAAAAAATCAGGAAGATTGTCCAAGTTTACGTTGGAAGTTGTTTCGTCAATGGTGGGTTGGATAATACCCCTAACACTCTTGACAGGCATTGCATCTATAGTGATTGATGGTTTTATATATAACTGTCCTTGTGAATTGGCGGAAACGACTACTGTTGACTTACCTGTAACTTTTATGCTGTTGTCTTCAATGACGGCCTTATTGTCAGTAACAGTGATTTCACCTTGGTCACCTGTCTTTTCTGCAAAGTGGTAACTTTCTATATAGTAGGTATATGCAATGGAGGCACTATTGCCTTTCTTTATGTCCAAACTTAATGATAATAAATTATTACTATCTATTTCATCATACTTTTTAGCAAATACCAAGAACTTGGGTAATTGTATTTTTAAATCGGGAACTTTTATACTTTCGTATGCCCTTTGGCCCTCTATTTCAATTTTAATTGTAAGGGGTATTGGGTTTTGTGCAGTGAGAGAACCGATCTTTTTTACAGCTGCATCTACGTTATTCGCTTCTGCTTTGATGCTGCCGTCTTGTGAGATAGTTGTTTCAATAGGCATCTCATCAGATGTTTCAGTTTCATCTGTAATTGCTATCTCTTTAATTTCACTATTGGCAGCATCTATGGTTACAGGATCCACAGTTGTCGTGCTCGGATCTATTTTATCCGATTTCAGCAGATGATATTCTCCATTCACGAGTTGCAAATCATCTCCTTCATCAAGTTCGATGATTTTGTCCAGTGTTATTTGCTCCGTATATCCTACGGGAATTGCCAAATGTTCGCCACCTACGTTGACTGTCATGTCAATGTCTTTGTTTAGGTCATAACTGTTATCGATGCACGATGTGGTTACCCCTAACGATGTTAATAATAGAGCCGTAGCTATGAACGGTCTTCTTTTAGTGTTTAGCATCATAATTTTACTGTTTTATAATCGATTTATTGTTGTTTGCTTATATTAAATATATGGAAAAATAGAATAGCTTAAAAGAATTTTGGAATACTTTTTAAAAGCTGCGCAAAGATATGAATATTCTTTAATTAGTAGGTGGTAAATCGTTAAAAAGATGCAATAGCTGACAAAAATAAAATTATTCGTCCGGTTTTGGCGTAAAGGCTGGGTATTGAAAATTGTTTATACTTTATATAGATGTTTATTGGATTGCATATTGAAGCTGTTTAAGTCGTATACTGAATAGCCCTATGGTTATAATTTTGTTTATCAGTACGTTGTTAGTCTGCATGAGAAGGTAATATATCGCTACATTTTAAATCTTTATTCTTAAAACTGCTTAAAAAGTGATTATATCATAAAGTTTAATAATTATCTTTGAACATTTCAAATTATAATATTAAACCGGTAATGCAGAATGGTACAAATTATACAATTACAGGGAACAGATAAGCGGCTGTATGAGCTTGTTGCGCCATTGGTGATGAATCCTGAAATATTGAAGCAGAATTATAACTATCCATTTCGTACATCAGAAGATTTTGTTTGGTTTGTGGCGGTAGACAAAAAGAAAGTCATAGGTTTTATACCGGTAGAGGAGAAGAAGAAGGAGTATGTCATCAACAACTATTATATAGAAAGTAATAATGAAGACACGCTGAAATTGTTATTAGAGAAAGTCATTTCAGAAACAAACACAAGTAAGGAATTAACTTCAGTGACTTTTATGGAACACAGTTCTCTTTTTAAGGATTTGGGTTTTTCTGAGGAAAAAATCTGGACTCGTTATGTGAAAATGAAAAAAGATAGATAATTATGGCCACACCTAAAAATGTATACGAACTTGCACAGGAACGTTTAGAATTGATTTTTAGAGAGTTCGATACAATATGCGTGTCTTTTTCCGGAGGGAAGGACAGCGGTGTATTACTGAACCTGTGTATAGACTATATCCGGCGTAATAACCTCAAACAAAAATTATGTGTATTTCACATGGATTATGAGATACAATATACTGTGACCATAGACTATGTAGACCGTATATTGGAGGCTAATAAGGATATTCTGGAAGTATATCGCGTATGTGTACCTTTCAAGGTCACCACCTGCACCTCTATGTATCAAAGCTATTGGCGTCCATGGGATGAAAGCATGAAAGAGCTTTGGGTGCGCCAGATGCCTGCCAATTCCTATACCAAAGAAGCTTTTCCTTTTTATACGGAGAATATGTGGGATTACGAATATCAGATGCACTTTGCCAAATGGCTGCATTTGCGGAAAGATGCGGTACGCACCTGCTTTCTTATAGGAATTCGTACACAGGAGAGCTTCAACCGCTGGCGCAGTATTCATCTGAACCGGAAATACCAGATGTATCATAATTACAGGTGGACTTCCAAAATCGGCAATGACATATACAATGCGTATCCTATCTATGATTGGAAGACAACGGACATATGGACTGCCAATGGAAAGTTCGGCTTCGACTACAATCATTTATACGATTTGTATTATAAGGCAGGTGTCAACATAGAACGCCAGCGTGTGGCCAGTCCGTTTCTTTGCGAAGCGCAGGAAAGTCTGGCTTTATATAAGGTGATAGACCCTAATACTTGGGGAAAGATGATAGGACGTGTCAATGGAGTGAACTTTACGGGAATCTATGGCGGAACTCATGCCATGGGGTGGCAGAGCGTGCGGATACCTGAGGGGTATACGTGGAAAAGCTTTATGCAGTTTCTGCTTTCCACCCTGCCCGAAGAGACCCGGCGTAACTACTTAAAGAAGCTGACTGTCAGCATTGAGTTTTGGCGTACCAAAGGAGGATGCCTTTCGGAGGGTACTATCAAGAAATTGCAGGATGCGGGTGTTTCTTTCGAAGTGGTGAACCATACCAACTACAAGACAAATAAGAAACCCGTCCGCATGGACTATCTGGATGATATCGATATTGCGGAATTTCGGGAAATACCCACATACAAACGCATGTGCATTTGCATCCTAAAGAATGACCACGCATGTAAGTATATGGGATTTGCTCTGACGAAAGAAGAGATATACAAGCGAGACAAAATAATGGAACAATTCAAAAATATGATGCTATGAGTGTAGATAAGAGCCCGGTATATGGTGTAAAAGCGGTTCCGGTAGAAAAAATACAAGCCAATGATTATAACCCCAATGTAGTGGCGCCGCCCGAAATGAAATTATTGGAACTGTCTATTTGGGAGGATGGTTTTACAATGCCCTGTGTCTGTTATTATGACGAAGAGAAAGATAGTTATATTTTGGTCGACGGGTATCACCGTTACCAGGTTTTGAAAACTTCCAAGAGGATCTATCAGCGTGAGAATGGTCTGTTGCCTGTGGTTGTGATTGATAAGGAATTGTCCAACCGCATGGCATCCACCATCCGTCATAATCGTGCGCGAGGAACACACAACATCGAACTGATGTGTAACATTGTTGCAGAATTGGATCATGCCGGCATGTCCGACCAGTGGATAATGAAAAATATAGGAATGGACCGCGATGAATTGCTTCGACTGAAACAGATTTCAGGTTTGGCAGATTTGTTTGCCAATAAAGATTTCAGTATTCCTGATAATAAGCCGGAATATATTCCTTAACATTCAAAATAATTCTTTCACAAACTTGCATATTTTAACCAAATCTCCTACATTTGTCAGCACATAAACAGAACAAACAGGTTACATGGTCTTTGGACGTAGAAAATAGTGCTGTATGAAAAAAGTCTTGGTTAGTGGTGGGGCCGGTTTTATAGGTTCTCATTTGTGTACCCGCTTGATTAGAGACGGACACAAAGTGATATGCTTGGATAACCTCTTTACCGGTTCGGAGAAGAATATAGCTCATCTGAAAGGGAATTCCCGCTTTGAATTTGTACATCATGATGTGGAATTTCCTTATGAGGCAGAGGTTGATGAAATTTATAATCTGGCCTGTCCTGCGTCTCCGGTGCACTATCAGCACGATGCCATAAAGACTATTAAGACCTCGGTGTTGGGAGCTATCAATATGTTGGGGCTGGCAAAGAGGACAAATGCAAAAATCATGCAGGCGTCAACCAGCGAAATCTATGGTGATCCAGTTGTGCATCCTCAAGTGGAAAGCTATTGGGGAAATGTGAACCCGATCGGAATTCGTTCTTGTTATGACGAGGGCAAGCGTTGTGCCGAAACACTATTTATGGATTATCACCGCCAGAACGGGATACGCATTAAGATTATACGTATATTCAATACATACGGTCCTCGTATGTTGCCCGATGACGGACGTGTTGTTTCTAATTTTGTGGTTCAGGCATTGCAGGACGAGGACATAACGATATACGGTTCGGGCACCCAAACCCGTAGCTTTCAGTATGTGGACGATTTGATAGAAGGAATGGTGCGTATGATGGATACGGAAGATGAATTTATCGGTCCGGTTAATTTGGGCAATCCGCATGAATTCTCCATTCTTGAGTTGGCGGAAAAAGTTATTAAGCTGACAGGTTCCAAATCGAAATTGATATTTAAACCATTGCCGCATGATGACCCTAAACAGCGTCAGCCGGATATTACGTTGGCAAAAAGCAAACTGAAGTGGCAGCCTACTATTGAATTGGAAGAAGGGCTGTGCCGCATAATTGAATATTTCAGTAAGTATCGTTCTTGAATAAACACGATCTTGATAACGGGAAAAAATATAATACAAAGATGAACATGGAAATAAATCCTTCTGAGTACAAGATTCTCATCGTAGACGATGTGATGTCCAACGTATTGTTGTTGAAGGTACTCTTAACAAATGAGAAGTTTGCGATTGCTACGGCCAACAATGGGCAGCAGGCTTTGGAACAGGTGGATAAGGAGCATCCGGACTTGGTTCTGCTGGATGTAATGATGCCGGATTTAAGTGGGTTTGAAGTTGCACAACGTCTCAAGTCCAATCCCGATACGGCAGATATTCCAATCATCTTTTTAACTGCACTGAACAGTACAACGGATATTGTGAAAGGTTTCCAGGTAGGAGCCAATGATTTTATATCCAAACCTTTCAACAAGGAAGAATTGATTATTCGTGTAACTCACCAGATTTCGTTGGTGGCGGCCAAACGCATCATATTGAATAAGACAGAAGAACTTCAGCACACCATTGCCGGGCGTGATAAGCTATATTCGGTCATAGCACATGATCTGCGTTCCCCGATGGGATCGATCAAGATGGTGCTGAATATGATGATTCTTAATCTTCCTGTCGAAAAGATCGGCAGTGAAATGTACGAACTGCTGACAATGGCTAATCAGACAACGGAAGACGTATTCTCATTACTGGATAACTTGTTGAAGTGGACGAAGAGCCAAATCGGTAATTTGAATGTTGTTTATCAGGATATCGATGTCGTGGAAGTGGTGGACAGCGTGATTGATGTGTTCAACATAGTAGCCGGCTTGAAGAAGATTACCATTCGTGAGGAAAAAACGGAGAAACTGCCTGTCAGTGCCGATATTGATATGTTGAAAACCGTTATCCGTAATCTGCTGAGTAATGCCATTAAGTTCAGCAACGAGAATTCCGAAGTGGTGGTGAAAATGGAAGAACAGGGAGATATGGCGGTAATCAGTGTAAAGGATAACGGTTGCGGTATCGATGAAGAGGGGCAAAAGAAATTACTGCACACAGATACGCATTTCAGTACATTCGGGACGAACAATGAAGAAGGTTCAGGATTGGGATTGCTGTTATGCCAGGACTTTGTTGTGAAGAATGGCGGCAAGCTGTGGTTCACATCTAAGAAAGGAGAAGGGTCCACATTCTATTTCTCTGTTCCGTTGAAGAAGTAATCAGTCTCCATTGGGGTGATTGCGCATATTGAGTTGTGCGCGATGATAATATTTCAGGCATGGATTACATATAGGCTCTTTCAAGGAGCATCTGCTGCTGTGTAGCTTTCGTGTAATCCATGCCTGCCTTTATTTTTTGCATAGGCTTCTGAAGTCGCAGTATTCACACTTCCCGTTATCTTCCGTTTGGCTGAAAGTCTCTTCCGGATTGTATATTTCCTTTAGAAGGGCTGATAGCCTTTCACGAAACTCATCTTCATAAAATGCAAAGTTGCTGACCGGTATTTTAGGCTGGCGCGGTGCGCCCATTTCGATAACGGGCGAGTAGTTCTCGGATGCTGCACGATGAATATATAGTAGCGACGGAGCTACTTTCAATGTTTGTTTGCGGCACATAATGGCAGCATACAGGAAGGTCTGGAAGATGTAGTTCGGACGGTTATCGGCGGGGACAAACAGCTGCTCTATGTTTTCTGGAGTTCTGGGAGTGCCGCCTGTCTTATAGTCTACAATACGCAGCGTATCGTCTTTGCTATCCATACGGTCTATCGTGCCGCCAATATTCAGAGGAAGTATTCCCAAAGGAGTCTCTATCTCTACTGTTTCCGTAACTTTCTGCTCCATAGCTTCCATATGAAAAGGAGCATAGTGCAGGTCATTGCGCAGCAGTTGCCGCAAATAGGATGCAATGACTTTGGAGTGAATAAGCTGCGTCCCGTTATATTCGGGCTGTTCGTTGGCTTGTACATGAAAGAGTTCCTCTTTGAATGCATTGTCTACGTATGTTTGCAACTTCACGTCATTGCGCAACAGCTGTTCCAGATCTTCCTTGCGTATTTCTTTTCCATTGGTTGTAAGGTCTTGATATACCAATTCGGCAGAACGGTGGAAAATTGTTCCGAACAGGGCGGAGTCTATCTCGGCACTCACTTCATCGGGAGCTTTCAGACCGGCAACGTAGCGGTAATAAAACTTTAGACGGCAATCCAGATAGGTGTTGAGCGCCGAGGGTGAAAAGAGCGCGTTAGGATGTTGCCGGATGTCGTATGCGTTGTACATCCGCTGAAGTACCTCATTTGTTTTATGTATTTCTATTGCAAGACTGTGCTGGGGAGATTGTCCTGCTTCCAGATACTCGCGTGAGATGTCGTGTGGAGATTCCACAAGGAACTGAAGCATGAAACGTGACATTTCCCCCCGGTTCAGTCCGTCGGATGCCGTATTATATAATAAGGTGATATTTTCTGCCCGTTGTATGAGCCGGTAGAAGTAATAGGCATATACCGAGTTCTTGTGCTCAATGGTAGTCATTCCGAATGCTTTGCGCAGGTTGTAGGGGATGAAAGATGAGTCACCGCCGTTTTTAGGAAGCTGGCCTTCGTTGAGGGACAACATAATCAGGTTGCGGAAGTCAAGATTACGCGTTTCCAATACTCCCATGACTTGCATGCCGATGGCAGGCTCGCCATGAAACGGGATGTTGGTCGAGGTGAGCAGGCGGTTCATCAGGCGTTTCAGCGTATCTGTCTGAAGGGTCAGCCCATCACTTTCTATCAGATTGAGCAAACGGTTGACGAGGGTGTAGCTTTTGAACAGGGATTCCCGGTAAAGCTGGTTGAAGATGTCATTCTCATCTTTCTCCTGACGGTAGACAACGGCTACTTCGCGCAGCAGTTCGGTGAGATAACGGCAGATGGACGCGATACCGTTTTGCGGAGTGAATACACGTTCAAGAAAAGCATCTTTTTTTAGTTCCGACGGGAGGGGGTAGAAGCGGTTGTCTTTGGTGAGTTGGTGTTCCAGATCATCGGCGGCAGCGGATAGTTGCCGGGTATATGGATGCTTTAATATGGCAAGTACCGCTTCGTAGGTGTAGCGTCCCGTATCCCGGCGGTAACCGGTGGTTTGCAGTTCCATAAGCGCGCTGATATAACTATATACGGGTGTCTGCGCCAATGGGAATCCCATGGTTATATTGACGTTTTCCACTTCCGGGGGAATGGAATGAAGTACGGGCAGCAACAGTGTTTCATTGCATAATACAATGGTATTTTCTTTCTCCTTGCTCGTTTCGGCATCGTTTTTCATAACAGTGCGCACCCATTCAGGCAGGTAGCGGGCTTGTGCGTTTTCCGTCGGGGCGGATATGAAACGGACTTTCTTGGGGTGTCTCAAGGCATCGAAAGCTGTTTCGGGCAACTGGTTGGGAAACAACTTTAAATTGCGCAGTATGAATTCGCCCGCTTCGTGGACGTATGGCGGTTGCTGCTCATGGGGCAGGCGGGTATAGAATATGTCGTAGTCCCAGTAGAACATAGCCTTGCCGGCGTCTTGCAGGAGTTGGAAGAAGCGGGTTTCCACTTTGTTCAGCACGTTGAAGCCGACGAACACATAGCGGTCATAACGCAGTAGTCCGGTGTCAAGCCCTTCTATGACATGGCGATACATCATGCCTTCATAGGCGATGCCCAGTTCGGAGAGATTCTTTCGGTAGTGTCTGTAAATGTCGCCCAGCTTATCCCAAAGGGAGATGAATTTCTCCTTGAGTTGTGTGCGTTTGTCGATGGAGAAGTTTTGGAAGAACTGCTGTATGGCTTCTTCTTGTTCTTTGTCGAGGAAGTCGTAGTTGTCCATGATGTTCTTCAGGTCTTGTAAGTTGCAGAAAAGCCTGTTTGCATCGACAAGGTTCTTGTCTACGTCATCGAAATCGCTGATGAGCAATTCACCCCAGAAATAGAAATCATCCAAAGGTTCCTCGCTGTGTGTTTCCTCACAAAACACTTTGTATAGTTCGCATACCAGACGAATCGGGTCGCCCGGTTTCAGCGGCGAAAGTTGGCGGAACAGTTCGCTGATGTTAACGTAAGCGGGTGACCACAACGGACGGTCGCTCTCCGCTGCCAGGTATTCGTTGAAAAACAAGCTGGCGCGTTTGTTGGGGAATACGATTGCCGTACGTGACAGGTCGCTTCCTATCTTGCTATAAAGGTCTTGGGCTACTGTTTGGAGGAATGTTTTCATACTTTCTCTATTATTTCTTCTTCTACATACCACAGATACCCGCTGATGGCATTTGCATCATACCCCATGCGGACGAGTAATTCTATGTACCCTTGTACCTGCTTGTTATATCTCTTGCTGGGCTTACCGAACTTGAAGTCGACAACTACGATTGTACCGTTGCGCATCATTACGCGGTCCGGGCGCCGGTTACGGAGTTCTCCGTTCTCCTGCCAGATAATGTCGCACTCGTTGAATAGTTGCCAAGTCCCGGAATACCAGTCTTTGATTTGCGGTTGCGAGAAAGCCCTATGGGTCAACTCCCGTATTTCTTCCTCTGTTTCGGTACGCCCGATAACACCTTCGAATACCAGACGGTTGATGGCATCATCAATATCCTCTTCTGTTTCGATGGCGGAGAAAAGCGTATGCAGCAAGCGCCCCCGGTTGATGAAACGCTGGCTGGACTCGGCTTCGTCCACTCCGGCAATGAAGTCGGCGGAACGGTTGGACTGGCGGAATTCAATGTCGTGTCGCATGCTTTCCATGTGTACCGGAAGTTTCACCGGTTTTTGTGCGAGCTTATTCACGACTTTGCTTTCCGTATTTTCTGCAGAGTGAGGAGACTTTTCCTCCGACGGGCATATCGTTCCGCTTTCATAGATCTTTTCATCTTCGTTCCAACTGCCTTCTCCCGCTTGGGCAACTCGCGGCAGGGCAGCGGAAAGGAGTTCTGCCATTGTGCCTTTTTGGTCCTTCTTGCTCCATAAGATCAGGTTCTTCCCGGCGCGGGTAAATGCCACATAAAGCAAGTTCAGGTTGTCCACCCATAGTTGCAGCCTCTCGTCGAGGTAGTCCTGCCGGTAAACGGATTCCGCCATTGTGGAAGAGTAGTTGACAGGAACAAGGTCTATTGAATTGTAAGGTGATTCGGGGGCGGTACACCACACTAACTGGTTGTATGTTTCGTTCTCCAGTTTCCAGTCGCAGAAGGGGATGAGGACCGTATGGAACTCCAGCCCTTTGGACTTATGGATGGAGAAGATGCGTATGCCGTCCATCTCTCCGCTGGGGATTGTCTTGGAGCAGAGGGTTTCATCCCAATAGCGGATGAAGCCGTCGAGGTCGGAAGAGTTGCTTTGCAGATATTCCGTCACAGCATCGAAGAATGCAAACAGATAGGCATCCTGTTTCCCAATGCTGCCCATGTTGAACAGCGTGAACAGTTCTTCCAACAGCTCGTACAAGGGCATCAGGCGTAATTCATCCATGCGGGAGATAAATTCTGCTGGGAGCACTGTCGCCACATCGGCAGTCAGCAGTTGGTGCCAGTCCGCAGGATTTCCTCCCGCCTTTCCGGTTTCCGTTCCTCGCTCATGGCTGGTCTGCAGTTTGTAATTTGCGATTAACGAAGCTCTTGCTATCTTTTCTTCCGGATTGGACAGGTAGCGTAAGGCGTCTATCAGCATGCAGATGGCAAGGGAGGCATCCAGACGGAACGCTTCGTCCGACACAATGGGAAGATGTAACTCCTTGTCGAAGTAGTCGGCAATAGACGGTATGTTCTTGTTCTTACGCACAAGGATGGTGATATCGTTCAGCTTCACACCTGCTGAAAGCAGCCTTTGTACTTCTTCACCCAGAGCCGATAAGGTTTTTTCGGCGTAGCTCTGTTCTTCATCAGGCTCTATGAAGGAGACTTTGAGATAGCCCTTGTTGTCTGTTTTAGGAGATTCCTGAGCAACATCGGCGTAGGCTTCTTTCAGGGGAAAGCATTCTTCTTTCAGTTCCTCCAAGTATAGTGTGTTCAGATGGTCTACTGCGGCGGTAAACAGGCGGTTGTTGAAATTGATGACATTTGTTTCGCTTCGGCGGTTGATCTTCAGAGTTTTCACGCGTACCGGGAAAGGGAACGGGAGTTGGGATTCAGACCGGGTGCTTCCCAGACTGTTCAATATTCCCCAGTCACCGTTTCGCCAGCGGTAAATGGATTGTTTCACATCACCCACAATAAGGCTGTCTGCTCCTTGCGAAAGTCCTTCGAGCAACAGTAGCCGGAAGTTGTCCCACTGCATGCGGCTTGTATCCTGAAACTCATCTATCATTACGTTGCGGATATTGGCGCCTATTTTTTCAAATACGAAAGAGGAATCGCCTTCGTGTACTAACTTATGCAGTAAAGCGCTGGTGTCGGATAGCAGGAATCGGTTGTGCTCGCGGTTCAATGTGCGCACTTCCTCATCGATGTGATTGAGCAGTTGCAGCTTGTTGAGATGTTGCAGTGAGAGACGGCAACTGTTTATCGTACGGTTCTTTTGCGGACGCAGCCGCTCTGCGTCTTGGAGTAAAGGTATTAGGCTGGTTTCTGCCAGTCGGATAATGTCGTCCTTGCGCGAAGATGTTTTGGTAGCCCAGTTCTTGGCATCTGCCAGACTGTTTTGCAACGTGACATTCATGACATCTTTGTCTGACAGCCGTCCGTCGCGCAACTTGCGGAAATAGCTGCCTATGCCGCGTGCACCGCCTTTCAAATCTTCAGGTACGAGGGCATGTCCGTCCAACTCGCCTTCAAACTGGTCGTAGAAACCTTTCATCTGTTCCAATGCATCGGTCTCCATTTCGCGCAATACATCCCGGTAGAGTTTTATTGCTTCCGGAGAACGGAGTTTGAGCCGAAGTCCTTCGCCACGTTCTATGTAACTTTCATCAAAGATGTTCCGTCCGAAGCTTTTGACTTCGTTGGAGACATTCCAGCGTTTGTCATCGGCAATGCGCTCGTTGATATAGTCCAGCAGCCATGCCAGTACGGGTGAGGAAGGGGTGAGCTTTTCAATCATACTGTCGACAGCATCACTCAGGACATCGGTATTGTTTAACTCAATATTCAGGTTGGGACTGAGTTCCAGTTCGCGGGCAAGGTTGCGCATGACGGACTGGAAAAAGGAGTCGATTGTCTCCACGCGGAAACGGCTGTAATCGTGCAGCATATATTGCAATGCCATTCCTGCACGCCGGCGCAGTTCTTTGTCGGAAAGGGGAGAGGAAGCCAAATCCTCTTTGATGCGTTTCAGATAGGCGTCTGATGCAGGATCTTCTTTCCAAATGCCATAAAGTTGCGTCAGAATGCGCTCCTTCATTTCTGCCGTAGCTTTATTGGTGAAGGTTACGGCAAGTATCTGCCGATAGGCGCGGGGGTTAAGGATCAGAAGTTTGATGTATTCCACAGCCAGCGTGAAGGTTTTTCCCGAACCGGCTGAGGCTTTGTATACTAATAGTTCCATGTGGATATGCAGCTTTGAAGTTTGACTACAAACATACGGAAAAATCATGGAACAAACGAATAAGAGAGGAGAAATGGGAATGAAATGGCATATACTTTGTAGTGGTTGTATAGTCCTATTTGGAAGGCAGATTCATGTCGAACTACACTATCCAAATAGGCATTACCATTTCTTATATTTGTCCGCCAATATCCTTGAACTTCTCAATAAAAGCTACAATCTTTTGGAATACACTTTGTTTCTTTGTTAAATATTGAGGATTAAGTGGACTCATCTTTGGTAAAATAGTATTAAGGTCAGTTCCATTTTCGCTGGCGTATTTTCGCTTTAAAGCAGTCTGGATATATCGTTTGGCCGCTTCTATATTCAGTCTTTCTTCTGTGATCAGAATAGCAGCTTCTTCTTTCTGCTTTTCTTGGGCATAGGCAAAGAAAGCGGCAATGATACCGGGTTTGTCTTGAATCGGGTCCAAGTCTGTTTCATTGATAAAATCGATTATCAGGTTCTCTTTGGCTCTATTGCCTATACTTGCTCTAATCACACGACGTATATCGTCTATTAATACAACCTTATCTTTTGTCTTTTTGTTATGCTCAAAAATTAATTCAAGAATATAGTCTAGGTTTATTTCTTGAGATTTAAGTAAATCTATTTCAAAGACTACATCATCCCAATCTATTTTTGAGTTTTCGGGAGTTTTTCCTGCTCTTTCATGTCTGAACCAATCTCGAATATCATTGTATGTTGACCGGTAATCCTGCACTTTTCGCTCTTTCAGCACATAAATTTCCTGCATAGCAGCGATGTCTTCATCAGTCAGAATATATGTATTTTTGAATGTTTCAAGGGCTGTGCTATCCTTTTGGTCTATTTTTTGCAAGGCTTTCAAATACGTAAATTCATCATAGTTTTGCAGGATGTTTTCCATCTGCAAATACTCTCCGAATAGTTTTACGAAAGCTTTTTTATCTGCTTCTGTCACTATTTCATTGGGGTCAGGAAATTTTTCAGTCAAATCTTTAACCACTTCTGTATATCCTCTTCTTGTTTCACCTGTGGCAATATCTATGAATCCATTGAGATATTCATTATAACTCTTTTCAAGCACAACATTCTTTGTGTTTTTATCGCCAAATGTGGTAATAGCATCTATTGTAGCCTGCTCCAAATTTCTGAACGTAATGATATTTCCGAAAGTCTTGGTTGCATCATATATACGGTTTGTACGTGAGAAAGCCTGCATCAGACCATGATAGCGTAAGTTCTTATCTACAAACAGCGTATTCAAAGTGGGGGCATCGAAACCAGTAAGAAACATGCCTACTACGATGAGCAAATCTACTTCTTGGCTTTTTACTCTTTTTGCCAAGTCGCGGTAATAGTTTTGGAATTCCTTACTGTCTACTCCGAAGCTGGTTTTGAACATAGTGTTATAATCACTGATCGCCTTTGCCAAAAACTCCTTGGCGCTGCTGCTCATGGCTGAGGGTTCAAAGTTCTCTTCAGCAATGTCGCCCACTGCATTTTGTTCTTCGTTAGGTGCAAAAGAAAATATGGTGGCTATCTTCAGCGGCTTTTCATTACCTTTCTGCAGATTGTTTAATTCTTCATAATATAGCTTGGCTGCCTCCACGCTGTTCACTGCGAACATTGCATTAAATCCCTTATTGTTTCCTTGGTTCCTGTGAGTCTTTATCTTGAAATTCTGTAGGATGTATTGAGATATTTCTTTGATACGATCGGGATGAAGCAAGAGATGTCTGTTTTCTGCTGCACTTAACTTAACCTCATCGCGCTCCGCTTCCAAAGCTTTAAACTGTGGACGCACATCGTTGTAGTCTACTTTAAACTTCAACACTTTCTCATCTCTGATAGCATCCGTGATGACATACGAATGCAACTCACGACCGAATACGCTGGCGGTAGTTTCCGTGCCCAAAGCATTTTCCGGAAAGATTGGAGTACCGGTAAATCCAAATTGGTAGTATTTCTTGAAGTTCTTCCTCAAGTTCTTCTGTGCTTCACCGAATTGGGAACGGTGGCACTCATCGAAGATGAATACAACCTGCTTCTGATAAATAGGCAGATTACTCTCGCTTTTCATGAGGTTGTTCAACTTCTGAATGGTAGTGACGATAATCTTGTTATCATCTTTATCGATGTTTCGCTTCAGGCCTGCTGTACTTTCCGAGCCGTTGACGCTGTCGGGTGAGAAACTTTGGTACTCTTTCATCGTTTGGTAATCCAAATCCTTGCGGTCTACAACGAAGAATACTTTATCAATGAAATCAAGCCCGGTGGCAAGGCGGGCAACCTTGAAACTGGTCAGTGTTTTACCCGAACCGGTGGTGTGCCAAATGTATCCACCACCTTCCGCCGTTCCCCATTGCTTCGTTTGATAGGCACTTTTAATCTTCCACAGAATACGTTCTGTGGCGGCTATCTGGTAGGGGCGCATAATGAGCAACGTGTCGCTAGTATCAAATACGGAGTAGGTGAGCAGTATTTGCAGTAACGTATTCTTCTGAAAAAACGTTGCAGTGAAATCTTTCAGGTCTTTAATCAGCGTATTGTCCGCCTTTGCCCAATTCATCGTAAAGTCAAAACTGTTTTTGTTTCGTTTCACCGTATTGGCAAAATAACGGGTGTCCGTGCCGTTGGAGATAACAAAAATCTGAAGGTACTTATATAGGGAACTTTCGCTGTTGAAACTTTCCTTGCTATAGCGGTGTACTTGGTTGAAAGCCTCACGAATGGCTACTCCCCGTTTTTTCAGTTCTATCTGCACCATAGGCAGGCCGTTTACCAAAACCGTAACGTCATAACGGTTGGCTTGCGTCCCGGTCTGTTCAAATTGATTAATCACTTGCACTTTGTTGCGGGTGATATTCGTCTTATCTACCAAATAAATATTTTGAATATGCCCATCGTCAAATACGAAGTCATAGATATGGTTCTCGTGCACCTTTTTTGCTTTCTCTACAAGGCTGTCGCTGGGTTTATCCAGATATTCATCCACGAATCGTGTCCATTCTGCATCTGTGAAGACAACTTGATTCAGAATTTGAAGTTGCTTTCTTGCGTTGGCTAATAGAGCATCAGACGAAGTTATTTCCGGAACATATTCGTAACCTTGATTCTTCAAATCATCTACGAATTCATATTCCAAAGCGGCTTCCGTCTGATAACCGGCAGGTGGTTCGCATACTATTGAACTTTTTACATAGTTGTCAAGAACTATATAATTTTGCAATTCTGCTATGGTCTTATATTGCATCATTGTTGTTCCTCCTTCCAGTACTTATTTTCAATAAGATGATTTAATAAGAATTTTACCGTTTGTTTTTCCGGTTCCGTAGGCTCCGGTACTACTTCATTTGACAATGTGGAATGGCTTGTAAACTGAATAACTCTGTTATAATAGGTTTGTTTGTCATCAGGCAGCAAATCAGACCAATGTGGATATCCTAAGAAATTAGCTGTTTTTTCGTAGAGGTTGCGCAGAAGCATAAAATGGTATTTCTGAATGCTATTTGTTGCGATAGCATTTTGAATTGTTTGTATTAAATGGAGATGATATGAGAAACTTTTGTTTGAATCTCCTTTCTTCATTTGAATATCGTAAGTACCGTCTTCTTTCTTATTGAGCATATAGCAACAGGCCTTTTTCCTATTATTATCATACAATAAGTTTTTAAGTTCATTATGAAGCACGTTATAGAACAACGGGTTATGTGTTGAAATGATAAACTGTAACCCATTGGATTTCTTAATGAGTTCTGCCAAGTTAACAGCCAGCTCAATTAGATGATTTTCATCTAAAGAGCTAACTGGATCATCGATGAATATATACTTTAAGTCATTAAATTTATCCGTTTCTCTATCTGCAGGTTCTGCTATATTTAAAACTTCAACAACTTGTGCAAGCAAACTATAAAATACGCACCAGATTAAGCAACTCTCTTCACCTTTTGAGATTTTTATATTATCAATCGTATTCTCATTGCCCGCAGCAATAGAGAATGTTATTTCGTTGAATCTTTCATTGAATTTAGGCATTAGCTTATCGCTGGTATAATGCTGGAAATGGGTTATTATATTGTTTTCCTGCCCTTGATCATGAAGTACCCAATCTGTAAAACTGTTTGGTTGTATTTTTAGTTTTCGGTTGGTGTCGGCATTCAGGTCGTTGTCCCAATAGAACAAATCTTCCGTAAAAGCATTGTAGTAAAGTATTTCTGCTCTTGCATCTTCTTGTTCTTCTGTTTCGGTATCTTTAGGCACTATCAGTCTTTTAAATTCTCGTGATAAACGCGTTTTTCCTGTACCGTTGAACGCATAGATTAACTGTACTTTTTTATTCGCATCTTTGAGCGTTTGTGCTATTTCAGTTAGTGTTTGTCCCATACTAAGCTTTTATATTATTCTTTGGAAATGAGAGTAACATATCACGGTAATACTCGTATTGCTTTTGACGTAATTCAATCTCTTTTGGAAGACCTTCGGTGAGTGAGGTTGTGAGGGTGTCAAACTTATCAAGAATAGAGACTATACGTTCTTGCTCTTCGAGAGGGGGGATGGGGATAAGAAATTTTTTAAACCCAATCATATCTACACCCGCAAAGTTACCAACTGTAATGTTGTTTTTACACCATTCATCTAAAACAAAACCATAATAGAAAAGAAATTTGATTATAAATTTATTGGTATACTCTTTTTTAAGACTAAGATTTGTAAATCTTTGGTTTGATAAAAATGGAACAGTAATTAATGCGTGTTCTCCAATCGTGGCAGAAGTTGCAACGATGATTGAATTTGCAGGAAATAGTTTGCCACCTTTAATCGCACATGAGTTTACATATTGAATTGATTTGTTTAAAACCCTACCATTTTCTCTAATATCCTCCATCCTGAACCATGGTATAGTGCCATTTTCCCAGTATTTTTGATTTGATTTAGAAGGAGTATATCCATTTTTAATATTAAATATCTCTCCTAATGTTTTCCATTCCACCTTGCCCCACGACTGTAAAACAGAATTGCCAGTGTGGGGATTCGATATGGATAGTTGCCTTGTTGGATTATCGCTATTTTGAATGGAAGTGGCTGACCGGTTCGAACGTAGTGAGGACTGGTCGGACTCTTCCATAGGGTAGGCGAGTAATTGATTACGATAATATTCATATTGGGATTTTCTCGCTTGCAGCTCCGCTTGCAGCTCCGCTGTAAGCATTGAAAAACTATCTAAAATACGAACTATCTCTTGTTGAATTTCAAGAGATTTTTTAGGATTATTTGGACACGGAATAGGAATTAGTAGGCTTTTGACAATCTTTAAATTTATGTTTGTTTGAGAACCAGCTCCAAGAGACTTAATATATTTATATTGACTTAGTAGAAAATGATAGACATAACGATAATTAGCAATCTTTGCATTAATCTGTACATTAGCGCACGCTTGATTAGTACATAATGGAATTTTGTTAACACCTACCTTACCAACAGTTGCTCCATACATTGCAACTATTATACAATTTGCAGGAATTATTTTTGCACTAGAATTCTTTAATCCCAGTTCTGTAATCTTAATACTAGTACTCCAAATATCTCCATTCCCAACTTCTTGAGTTCGTAACCATGGAATATTACCCCCATAAAATGCTTCAACCCCAGTATTTGGAGTACCACCGGAAGATACGTTTTCTGCAATTTCTCCCAGTGTCTTCCACTCCACCTCTACACCTTCCAATAATTTCTTTATATTACTCATAGTCCATCAGTTTACGCAATTCTTCTTGCAATTGTTTCTTATCAGGTAAATAGAGTTGATACCGACTTACAAACAGTTGGTTTGAAATGCCTTGTGTAGCATATTCAATCAGCACTTTGTCTTTGTATGCTCCAAGAACAATTCCTATCGGTTCATTATCACCTTCCGTATTTTCTTCTTTCTTGAAATAGTTTAGATACAGATTCATTTGTCCGATATCGTTGTGCTCAATTTCGCCACGCTTCAGGTCTATGAGCACAAAACATTTCAGAATACGGTGATAGAATACCAAATCAACATAAAAATGTCGCGAACCGATATTGATTTTATATTGTCGCCCAATAAAGGCAAATCCTTTGCCAAGTTCCAAAAGAAAGTCCTGTAAATTGGCGATTAATCTATCTTCCAGTTCGCCTTCCAAATAGATTTGCTTTTCGGGGATGCCTACAAACTCTAGCACAAAAGGGTCTTTCACAATATCCTGTGGATTTTGTATCTCTTGCCCTTGTCTGCTCAATGTCAGAACTTCTTCTTTGTTTCTGCTTAATGCCAACCGTTGAAAAAGTCCGCTTTTCATTTGCCGCTTTAACTCGCGCACACTCCATTTCTCGATTTCGCATTGCTTGGTATAGAAGCTTATTTCAAGCTCATTACCTGCTTTTAGAATTTCCAGATAATGGCTCCAACTCAATTGTCCGGACAGTGTTTGGATTTTTGGAAACGCCAAATAGAACTGCCTCATTTGAAACACGTTGCTTCGGCTGAATCCCTTGCCGTATGCAACTGTCAAGTCATGCGATAGGCGGTTCAACAACTCTGCTCCATATTCGGCACGTTCTTTTCCTTTCTGCTCGTACTCTACAATATAGTGCCCTATCTGCCAGTTGGTCTTTACCAAGGCTGCATTTACCGTTTGGATAGCTTTGTCGCGTCCTTCGCTCAAAGCCTTTCCAATGGCTTCAACAAGTTCCTTATAGGAAGATTGTTCGATAGTCCCGTTTATTTCGCTATTCATGGCTTACCCCTCTATTTCTCTTATAATGGCATCAATATCGGCACGCAGTGCATCAACGCGTTTCACCGTCCGGGCAATATCTGCATTCAGTTTAACAATATCAATTACCTCACGTTTGTCTTCTGCTTCCACATAAGAACTTACAGAGAGGTTGTAACCGTTTTCTTCTATTTTACTGTTATCTACCGATGCAGCAACATATTTCACAGGTTCCTTTTTATTGAATAGGTCTATAATCTTTGCTATGTGTTCATCGGTCAGGACATTGTTGTTAGTCTCTTTTTTAAAGAATTCCTCTCCGCTGGCATCGATGAATTGTGTCTTTGTATCTGTTTTGTGTTTGGAGAGCACAAGGATATTTACGGCTATACTCGTTCCGTAAAATAGATTGGGCGGGAGAGAGATGACGGTTTCTATAAAGTTATTGTCTACAAGATACTTTCTTATCTTCTGTTCGGCCCCGCCACGATAGAAGATACCCGGAAAACAGACAATGGCAGCCCGTCCTCTGGCGGAAAGGTAGCTGAGGGCATGTAGCACGAAAGCAAAGTCGGCTTTAGACTTAGGAGCCAGTACGCCGGCAGGAGCAAAACGGTCGTCGTTGATGAGTGTAGGGTCATCGCTACCTATCCAATTGACGGAGTAGGGGGGATTGGAAACGATAGCATCAAAAGGCTTTTCATTGCTATATTGAGGACTTATCAATGTGTCGCCCAAGGCAATGTCGAATTTGTCATAATTAATGTTATGCAAAAACATATTCATTCGTGCCAAGTTGTAGGTGGTATGGTTTATTTCCTGACCGAAGAAACCTTCTTCGATAAGATGAGCGTCAAATTGCTTTTTTGCTTGGAGTAACAATGAACCAGAACCGCAGGCTGGGTCATAGATTTTGTTGACAGAGGTTTGCCCCGAAAGAGCTAATTGTGCAATCAGTTTTGATACGTTCTGAGGTGTAAAAAATTCACCTCCTGATTTACCTGCATTGGCTGCATAATTGGAAATCAAGAACTCATAGGCATCCCCAAAGAGATCAATTTCATTGTCTTCGAAGTTACCGAAATCCAAACTTTCAACTCCTTTGATGACAGCAGCCAGACGTCTGTTTTTTTCTTCTACTGTGTTTCCTAACCGATTGCTTGTGGTATTAAAGTCTGCAAATAGTCCTTTAATGTCATGTTCGGATGGATAACCATTGGCCGATCCCTCTATTGCATCGAAAATCGCAGCTAAATCAGTATTCAGATTAGGATTTGTATTGGCACTCTTTGCTATATTCACAAAGAGTTGACTGGGATAAATGAAATAGCCTTTTGTTTTGACAGCATCATCTTTTATCTCAGTGGTGATAATATCATCCGACATATTTGCATAATTGATACTGTCATCGCCACCTTCAATGTAATTGGTAAAGTTCTCACTGATAAATCGATAAAAAAGAGTTCCTAAAACAAATTGCTTAAAATCCCAACCGTCAACAGCACCACGTACCTCGTTAGCAATTTTCCAAATAGTAGATTGTAACTCGTCTCTTTGCTTTATACCAGTCATATTATTCCAATTGATTCTTGATTTATAATGCAAAAGTACAAAATTTATCAAGAATATAATGATATGTATCTTTTAAACTTTGGGTTTCCAGCTGTTTTTGATGGCAGAATCTGATTACACATTAAAATCACGAGAAAGGCTTAAGTATAACGCGAAAAACAGGTATGCAGAAAAGGACCGCCCTCATTTGTCTGTAAGGTGCGGTCCTTTATGTATATCTTTAATAAAGTTTTATGAGGTTTTGTCAGAGAACAGGCGTTTGGAATAAAAAGGTAAAAGAAGGACTTTCCTTCAAGTCCTTTACGGCATCCCCTGCATATATTTCTCCGTTGGTCAGCGATAGTTTTTTTATAGCGGCTTTAGGGCTGAAATCTATTTTCTTCAAATCGAGCCAGAATAGGTTAGGAGTGAGAGTTGACTCAAAATAATAGACTTTGTCTTTCTGATTGGAGACCGAACGCCAGCGGGTGGAAGAGATATGAGGCTTGTCCGGTGTGGTAATTCCGAACGGGACGGATACGGTACGCATCACGCTCAATACGCTGGGCACTGCAATCTTAGCGTCTGCCGTCTGCGGAATGGCATGGATGTAGAATGATGCGCGTACAAAACGGTCGCTGGAACGGTTGGTTCCCGGCAACATCTGCAATCCACCGACCTCTTTCCAGTAATCGTTAATGGCTAATTGGTATTCATATCTGGGTGAGTTGGTCATTACCTGATACTCTTTACTTTCGTGAATATTAAGCTCTCCGTTCAGGTATTCCAAGATAGCGGTATTTCCCGTTTCGTCCGTAATAGCCAGATGCAGGGTGGAAGCCGAACCGTTCGGCATTT
>ERZ791645.350-NODE-350-length-40572-cov-4.848780_pt1 | contig 40572 bp, 31 predicted proteins | sample MGYA00509939_ERZ791645 | MGnify/ENA primary metagenome ERZ791645 (study PRJEB30046, sample SAMN00715249) | human gut metagenome | study: EMG produced TPA metagenomics assembly of the A metagenome-wide association study of gut microbiota in type 2... | reverse complement strand
GCTGCAGCCGATGGATTTTCTGCCGCTGGGGCTGCCCGTCTGGGCACGCATCCTGCTGCGGCTGGCGGCAAGCTTCTGCGGCGTGTTCGGCTTCTCACTCATGTTCAACAGCCCCGTGAAGCTCGCCTCCGCCGCCGCCGCGATCGGCGCGCTGTCGAACACGCTGCGGCTCGAACTCGTCAGCCTGGCCGGTTTCCCGCCGGCGGCGGCCGCGTTTTTCGGCGCGCTGACAGCGGGCCTGCTCGCGTCCGTATATAAGCAGCGCTCGGGCTACCCGCGCATTACGATCACCGTGCCGTCGATCGTCATCATGGTGCCGGGGTTGTATTTCTACCGCGCCGTGTACGAGCTGGGCATGATGAACCTCGGCGACAGCGCATCGTGGCTCGTCGCCTCGCTGCTGATCGTCATTTCCCTGCCGCTAGGGCTGATCTGCGCACGCATCCTCACCGACGGCAGCTTCCGCCGCTGCACATGAAAAAGGCATGAAAAAAGACCGCCGATCGGCGGTCTTTTTTCTATACAAAGGGTCACAGGCGCTTCGTATCGAGCGCACGGGCGGCGTTGAGCACGCACAGCACCATCACGCCGACATCGGCAAAGATGGCAACCCACATGTTCGCAATGCCGAGTGCACCGAGCACGAGGCACACAGCCTTGACCGCCAGCGCAAAGACAATGTTCTGCCAGACGAGGCGCATGGTCTTGCGCGAGATGCGCATGGCCAGCGAGAGCTTGCGCGGATCGTCGTCCATAAGCACGATGTCCGCCGCCTCAATGGCGGCGTCCGAGCCGATGCCGCCCATGGCGGCGCCGAGATCGGCACGCGCGAGCACCGGCGCATCGTTGATGCCGTCGCCGACGAAGGCGAGGTATTTCCCGGGTGCGCCCTCGCCGAGCAGCCGCTCGACCTGCGTGACCTTATCCTCCGGCAGCAGCTCGCTGTGCACCTCCGCGATGCCGAGCTCCTCCGCCACGGCATCGGCCGTGCGCTTACGGTCGCCGGTGAGCATGACGACACGCACACCGTCCGCCCGCAGGCGGGCGATCGCCTCGCGCGCACCGCTCTTCGGCTCGTCGGAGATGACGATATAGCCGAGATACGCACCGTCCGCCGCGACATGGACGACCGTGCCGCTCTCATCGACCGCGGGCGCGGTCAGACCGAGGGCAGCCATCAGCTTCGCGTTGCCGGCGGCGACGGCGCGGCCGCCGACCTGCGCGGTCACACCGTGACCGGCGAGCTCTCTGGCGTCCGTTGTGACCAGCGTCTCCGGCAGCTGCCCGGCTGCGCGGCGCAGGCTCTGGCTGACGGGGTGGTCGGAAAACCGCTCGGCCGCCGCTGCAAGCTGCAGCAGCGCCTGCCCGGACAGCTCCGGCTGCGCGGGGCGCACCGCCGTGACGGAAAATGTGCCGCGCGTGAGCGTGCCGGTCTTGTCAAAGACGACGCGGTCCGTTTTTGCCAGCATCTCAAGATAGCTCGAGCCCTTGATGAGGATGCCGCGTGCAGACGCGCCGCCGATGCCGCCGAAAAACGACAGCGGGATCGAGATCACGAGCGCGCACGGGCAGCTGATGACGAGAAACGTCAGCGCGCGGTAGATCCACTCGCCCCAGTCGGCCGGGATGCCCATGATGAGCCGCACGACCGGCGGCAGGATCGCCAGCGCCAGCGCCGCGCCGCACACAGACGGCGTATAGACGCGGGCAAACTTCGTGATGAAGCGCTCGGTATGCGCCTTTTTGAGCGAGGAGTTTTCCACGAGCTCAAGAATGCGCGCGACCGTGGACTCGGCATACACCTTCTCCACACGCAGACGCAGCACGCCCGACAGGTTCACGCTGCCGCTCACGACGGCGCTGCCCTCCGCAACGTCCACGGGGGCGCTCTCGCCGGTCAGCGCGCTCATATTCAGCGCCGACGTGCCGGTCAGCACCGTGCCGTCGAGCGGGACGCGCTCGCCGGGCTTGACGACGATCGTATCGCCGACGGCGACCTCTTCGGGCTTGACACGCACAATGCCGTCAGCAGTCTCCACGTACGCGAAATCCGGGCGGATGTCCATCAGGTCGCCGATGTTTTTCCGGCTGCGGCCGACGGCATAGCTCTCAAACAGCTCGCCGATCTGGTAAAACAGCATGACGGACACGGCCTCGGGATAGTCCCCGAGCACCATCGCGCCGATGGTAGCCACCGCCATGAGCAGATTTTCATCAAACGGCTGGCGGTTATAGATCCCCTTGCAGGCATCGACAAGTGTCTCGCCGCCGACGAGCAGATACGGGATGAGGTACAGCACGAGCTTGAGCCAGCCCGTGAACGGCACAAAATGCAGCCCGATGAGCAGCACGGCCGCTGCTGCTATGAGCAGCAGCGACCTTTTCTGTTCGCGCGACATGAGATTCAGTCCTCGAAGCGGAAGTCCGGCTCGACCTTGCGCGCGGTCTTGAGGATCTCCGCTTTGGCCTCGGCTTCGTCCACGCCGGGGGCATATTCCACCAGCATCTTCTGCGCCATGTAGCTCACGGTCACTTCCCGGACGCACTTGAGCTTTGCCACGTTGCGCTCGATGATCGCCGCGCAGTTGGCGCAATCCACTTCAATCTTATAAGTCTTTTCCATGATGATGTACGCTCCTTCATCTGTCATTGGTCTCTATCGAAAACGATGGCCGGGCCATCATTTTTCCAAAACATGCTCCATGCCGAGGGCCAGCACGGACCGGACGTGGTCGTCGTCCAGAGAATAGAACACGGTCTTCCCCTCCCGACGGAAGCGAACGAGGTTCGACGCCTTCAAAATGCGCAGCTGGTGGCTGACTGCCGACTGCGTCAGATTCAGCAGGCGCGCAATGTCGCACACGCACAGCTCGCTCTCAAAGAGCACATAGAGGATCTTGATGCGCGTCGAATCGCCAAAAACGCGAAACAGCTCCGACAGATCGTAGAGCGTCTCGTCGTCCGGCAGGGCCGCGAGCACCTGCGCCACCGCGTCCTCATGCACGTTGAGGTATTCGCACGTCGGTGCGCTGTCCGGTTTTTGCTGCATCATAGACTCTCCTCGCTTTCGTTTGAACATATGAATGATTGTTCATGTGTTTATATAACCACTTCTGCCCGTGTTTGTCAATAGCATATTTGTGTTTTTTCCAAAAAGAATTCCCGGATGTGTGCACATCCGGGAATGGGTCTCAGTTTTCTTTGGTTTTCGGGCTGCGGAAGGCGAAAAAGCGCTGGCCGAGGTAGTTGAGGCCGGTGAAGAACACCATGCCGGCAAGCATGGCCACGTTGTCGCGCGTGCTCACCGAGGCGTTGGCAAGCAGGCGCAGACACAGCGGCTTGGCAGCGCCGTAAGCGATCAGGTAGCACGCGGCGATGTTCGCCGCGAAGCGCACGACCTGTCCCACGCCGCGCTCGCGGCTGCGGAACGTGAAGTATTTGTTGAGGAAGAAGCTCAGAATACTTGTCAGCACGTAATTGGCCGCCGAGGCCATCCAGTACGAGCACCCGGCAATATTATACAGGCCGAACATGATCGCCGTGCCGACGAGCGTGTTGACCACGCCGACAAGCAGGAATTTCCACAGCTTTGCATCAAAGAGCGCGCGCAATCGCTTCAAAGCTCCGCCTCCCGATCATCGAGCTCCGTCTCGATCCGGTAGCGGGGACGCGCCTTTGTCTCGAGATAGATCTTGCCGATATACTCCCCCACCACGCCGATGGCCAGCAGCTGCAGCCCGCCGATGGCCCAGATGGACACGGCAAGGCTCGACCAGCCGGCGACAGTATGGCCGGTAAAATAGCGCACGAGAAAATAGATGAGCATGGCGATGCTGACAAGGAACATCACAACGCCGATGCGCGTGATGAGCCGCAGCGGCGACACCGTCAGCGACGACACGCCCTCCCACGCGAACGAGAGCATCTTGCGCAGCGGGTACTTGCTCTCGCCGGCAAAGCGCTTGCCGCGCTCGTAGTACACCACCGTGCTCGGATAGCCGACGAGCGGCACGAGCCCGCGCAGGAACAGGTTCACTTCTTTGTACTCCGCGAGCGCGTCGAGCGCGCGGCGGCTCATGAGCCGGTAGTCTGCGTGGTTATACACCACGTCCGCGCCGAGTGCGCGCAGCAGGCGGTAATACCCCTGCGCGCTGGCGCGCTTGAACGCAGAGTCCTGCTTCCGGCTGGCGCGCACGCCGTAGACGATGTCATTCCCGTCCCGAAAGGCCGCGAGCATGGCGTCGATGGCGTCAATGTCGTCCTGCAGGTCGGCGTCCATGGAGATGACGCAGTCGGCGCGATCGCGCAGCGTCATCAGTCCGCACAGCAGCGCGTTCTGGTGGCCGCGGTTGCGCGAGAGCCGGATGCCGGAAAAGACCGGATCCTGCGTGTGCAGGTCGGAGATGATCTGCCACGTCTCGTCCTTCGAGCCATCGTCGATCATGCAGATGCGGCTCAGCGGGCCGATCGTCCCGGCGGTGCGCAGGGCGGTGAATTTTTCGCGCAGGCGGCGCGCCGTCTCCGGCAGCACCGCCGCCTCATTATAGCAGGGGATCGCAAGATAGAGCGTCACGGACATGGCCGTGCCTCCCTTCGTCATAGCATTCAGTCGATCGTGCCGCCGCCGAGCACCGTGTCCCCGTCGTAGAACACGACGGCCTGACCGCGCGTGATGGCGCGCTGCGGTGTCTCGAACGACACGTGCACCGTGTCCGCGCCCGTGACCGTGACGGTGCAGGGCTGCTCCGGCTGGCGGTAGCGGATGCGCGCCGTCACGCGCAGCGGCACGTCGCCGGAGATCCAGTTGCAGCCGCTCGCATCGAGCTCGGTCGAAAACAGGTCAGCGTTGCGTCCGAGCACGACCTCGTTGTTCGGCACGTCGATGCCGCAGACGTACAGCGGCGCTTCGGCCGCGATGCCGAGCCCGCGGCGCTGCCCGATCGTATAATGGATGATGCCGCGGTGCGTGCCGAGCACGTTTCCGTGCGCGTCCACAAAGCGCCCCGGCTCGCTGCGCGCGCCCGTCAGCCGCTCGACCGCGGCGGCATAATCGCCGTCCGGCACGAAGCAGATGTCCTGACTGTCGTGCTTGTGGGCGTTGCAGAAGCCGTGCGCCTCGGCGATGGCGCGCGCCTCACTCTTGCGCAGACCGCCAAGCGGGAAGCGCGTGTGCGCAAGCTGCTCCTGCGTGAGCCACGCGAGCACATAGCTCTGGTCCTTTTCGGGGTCTGCCGCCTTTTTGAGCGTCCAGCGCCCGTCGGGAAGCTGCTCGATGCGGGCATAATGTCCGGTCGCCAGTACGTCGCACCCGAGCGCGCGGGCGCGCGATTCCAGCAGGCCGAATTTCAGGTAGCGGTTGCAGTCCAGACAGGGGTTCGGCGTCGCCCCGCGCTGATAGGCGGCGGCAAAGCGCGCCATGACCTGCTCACGAAACGCGTCTTTATAATTGAACACATAGTGCGGCATGCCCAGCGTGTAGGCCACGCGGCGGGCATCCTCCACATCGTCGAGCGCGCAGCAGGTGCTGCCGCGCGGCAGACCGGCATCCTCATTTTCATACAGGCGCATGGTCGCGCCCATGCAGGCATACCCCGCCTGCTGCATCAGGTATGCCGCAACGCTCGAATCCACGCCGCCGCTCATGGCGATCATCGCCTGCGGTCGGCTCTCCAGCTCCGTCTGCATCCGTACACCTCGTTTCCTTTGGAATTCTATATAGTCTATACCGCAAGCCCCCGACTTGTCAACGCAAAACACCCCGCCTGCACGCGGCAGGCGGGGTGCGGAAAGGCTCAGACATCAGCGCTGCGGGTCGTTCGGGATGTCGGTGAACGAGCCCTCGATCACGTGTGCCCCGCCCCGCGCGGCGATCAGCCGGTTATAAAAACCGGCGTTGGTGATGGCACGGTACGGGTCGAGCCAGATCGACACGGGCGCGAACATCGCACTCAGCATCGCCCAGCCGAGAAAGCTCAGATCGAGCACGAACAGCTCCCACTTATGCCCGCTCATGAGCGCGCTGCTCTCGCGCAGACACTGCCACGCGGATCTTTCCGGGTGATCGAGCAGCAGATACAGCGCCTGCCGGTAACGGTAGGCCGCTACAATGCCCGGCACGACCAGCAGCAGGCTCCACAGGAAGATCAGAAGCCCCTCCAGAATGCCGAGCCACAGCACGCGGAAAAAGAGGCCGAAGCCGTCAAAGAGGTTTCCAAACTCGGCCTTTTCGTCGCGGCTGACGTGCAGCGTGAAGATCACGAAGCCGACGCTGACCATATAGCTCATGATCCGCAGCGCGACGACGAGCGCGATCGCAAAGCCGGACACACTGTAGTGCTCAAGGAAGCTGAGATACGCCTGCTCGACCGCCTCCGTGCCGAAGCGCGCAGCATCTGTCAGCGCCGTGGCCAGACGATCCATGCCCATCAGGTATGACGTGAGCGTCGAGATGAGCATGCCGAGAGCAAAGAGAATCAGCCCCGCGAGGATCGGACTCGGCTGACAGCTGACGGTACGGCGGCGCGCATCCGCCTTGAGCATAACGCGATTTGAATCCATGAATATCACAACTCCGTTCCCGGCACGGCCGGGTCTCTTTTTCTTTAGTATAGCAGATGCCGCCGGATTTGAACACCCGGGCCGGTAAAAATTCACGTTTTCGACACACGTTGAGATTTTTTCGGGAAGTTGCGGAAAATACGCTTGACAATCCCCGCGCGAAATGCTATATTAAACAAGCTTTGATTCACAAAGCCCATGCGCGAGTGGTGGAATTGGCAGACTCGCTAGATTCAGGTTCTAGTGTCCACTCCGGACGTGCGGGTTCAAGTCCCGCCTCGCGCACCAAGACCCCGGGAGCTTCGGCTCCCGGGGTTTTTTGCTGCCGTCCGCCTTCCGCCGGCGCAAAAAAGCACCATGCGGATGCAAGGCGCCTGATTACTCATCACTCTTTTTCTCGTAGCCTATGCCGTTATTGCATTCTTTAAGATTTCGTATGTTCGTGCGGTAAATCGAGTCCGGTATCCCATCCGGGAATGCGTCGCAGGCGCATTTCCATCCGTCAATATTCTCTCGCTGGTGGATGCACCTGTCGCATGGACAATCTATACAAATCATTTTCTTTCCTCATCAGCAACTCTATCAGATAGTGCTTTCGCATCTTAAGCAGGCAAACACGCCCTGCATCCCCCGCCGCATCTGCGCGGCGTTCCCAAAACAAACAGCGGCACCGGTCTCCGAAAAGAGACCGGCGCCGGTTTTTTACGCGCCGAAGCACGTGAACATGATGACGAGATACGCGATATAGAGCGCGCCGATGAAAAAGCCGATCCAGCGTTTGAACCTGCCCTGCATGAGCGCCGGGATGAGCGCACCCGCACACACAACGAGGCACGCCGGAATATCCAGCAGCATGCCCTGCCGCTCGACCGGCAGCGGCTTGCCGAGGATGAGCGCGCACAGCGGCATAATGAGCGTGAGGTCCATGATGTTCGCGCCGATGATGTTGCCCACCGACAGCGAGGACTGCTTCTTGCGGATGGCCGTGATGGTCGTAACAAGCTCCGGCAGCGACGTGCCGATGGCGATCATGGTCGCACCGATGATGGCATCCGGCACGCCAACCATCTGTGCAAGCGCGGTGCCGTTGTCGATCAGCAGCTGCGCACCGAGCACAATGGCCGCAGCGCCAAACACAAACTTGCCGATATTGAGCGCGACCGTCCGACCGTCCGTCTTGGGGCGGGCATCCTGCTCCGGGGCCTCAAGCGACTGCTCACGCCGCGCAGAGACAAGGCTCTCGGCAATAAAGCACACAAAAATGACAAGGATCAAAACGCTCTCAAGGATGGACAGCTGCCCGTCGCGCGTAAAGCCGAACAAAACCGCGATCGCCGCGAGCAGCAGCACCGCCTTGACCGCATACTGCCGCCGCGGCATGGTGCACTCCATGCAGATCAGCGACAGGCACATGATCAGGCCGGTATTGGCCGTCACCGAGCCGACGGCGTTGCCGATGGCGATGTCCGCATTGCCCTCCAGCGCGGAAAAGATGGACACAAGCATCTCCGGCATCGTCGTGGCAAAGCTCACAACGGTCGCGCCGATGATGAATTTGGGGATACCGGAGGCCTCGGCGATCCATGTGGCGGCATCGACAAACAGGTCGCCGCCCTTGATGATGCAGATCAGGCCCACCGCAAACAGCAGCAGGACAAGAAAGAGGGTACTGCCGGTAAAATCGAGGTTCATAACGCATTCTCCTTTGTGACCGCGCGCAAAAAAATGAGACTTGCGCACAATCATAGTATATGATGTGCTAAAAGTCTCATTACCTATCATCATAGGCGCATGACCACCGGCTGCTGCCGGGAGATTGTTGACCATGCATTCGCAACTACTCCCTTTTAACGAGAAAGCATCTTAGCACACCGCGCAGGGCTTGTCAAGCAATGCCATATCAAAACTCGCCGTTTTTGCACACCGGGCAAAAACGGTTTTATACGGAAGGAGATCACGGCCGCCGGTATTGTCTTTGCCGGGCAAAAACCACACAGCGTTTGCCGGCGTATCGAAAAGGAAGCAGCGGCAAAACGCTGCTTCCTTTTTACATTTTGTCCGGGTTTGTCAGGCCGCCGGAAATGACGATCCGGCAGATCTCCGACGTGCCCTCAGCGACGGTCAGCATGTGCGCATCACGGAAAAGGCGGTCAACGCCAGACTGCGCGCTCAGACCGTGCGCACCATGTATCTGGCAGGCGGCCTTGCACGTCGCAAATGCGCTTTCCGTGGCAAACAGCTTGAGCGCAGCAACGTCCCGCGTGTGCGGCATTCCGTCGGCCATCATGGAGGCGACTGTGTAGAGCGAATTTCTTGCCATCAGCGTTTTCGTGTACATATCCGCGATCGGGAATGACACGCCCTGATAGGAGGCCAGGCTGCGGCCGTACAGGCCGATACGTCCGGCAAAGCTCACGGAATCGTCGAGCGCCGCCTGCGAAATGCCGACCGCCACAGCGGCCATATCGAGTCTGCCTTCGTTCAGAAGCGGCTTTATCAGCGGATAGCCCACATTTTCCTCACCGACAAGACAGTAGTCGGGTATCGAGCACTCGTCGAGAATAATATGTCCCATCGGCGAGTTGTTGAGCCCGATCATGCTGCGGTTTTCCACGACCGTCAGCCCTGGGGCGTCTTTGGGAATGAAAAACATGCTCATACTGCGGCTGCGCTCGGCAGACGGGCTTTTTGCCGTGACGACATAGCCATCGGCGACTCCGGCATTCGTGACCCAGCATTTTTTTCCAGTCAGTATCCAGCGGCTGCCGTCCTTTACGGCAATGGTGTCCACGCCCAGCGCATCGGATCCGCCGCGCTCCTCGGATATGGCAAAGGCAAAGAGCTGCTCGCCGCGGCGTGCCGGCTCGATGACCTTTTTTTTCAGCGTCTCCGTGCCGCAGCAGGCGATCAGCTCCGTGCACTGATAGTGCGGGCTTACGATCAGCCCCAGTGAGGCCAGTCCACGCGACAGCTCCTCAATGATGATCGTGCCCTCAAGACTGCCGTATTTTGCGCCGCTGCCGATGTATTCAAACTCCGCATCCAGATAGCCCATTTTGCCAATGCGTGCGTATAAATCGTGCGGAAAGCCGCCTCGGTTATCCAGCTCTGTGGCCACTGGACACACCTCGTGGTCGACAAACTCCCTGAGCTCGGCTCTGAGCTTTTGCTGTTCCTTCGTCAATAAAAACATAGCTTTGTTCCCTTATCGTTCCGTAAAAATGAGCATGGCCTTTGCAAACGTTGCCGTTTCGGTATAGACCTCCGCTTCGACCGAAAAGCCCGCCTTGCCGTTTGATGTGAGTGCCGTGCAGAGCATAAGCCCGCCGACCTGCGTTATCTGCTCGGGATAGAAAAACGAGCTGCTGCTCAAAGCGCAGTCAAGGCAGCCCTGCTGCGCAAGATGCTTATCGGCGGCGACGAGCATCAACGCAGTCGGCAGAATGTCCATATTCGCAAGCTCCGCCTCCGGGACGCGCAGCTCATACACCCTGCGGTCCTCGTTGGAATACTCCGGAGCCGGCACCAGAAACGACGCATAGTCAGACATGCTCTCCGTGCCCAGATACATGAAATAGCGGATCAGATCCGAGGCATAGAACACGCCCTCCATCTTATCATCGCGCAGAACCGCCGCAAACGAACTGCCGGAGAGCATCATCTTCCTTGCCGCTTCGCGCACGGAGCTTTGTGCATCGACCGTCAGGAGCCTGGCGTCCTGCGACACAAGCGTCGAGAGCTTCTGCGTATGCCCGGCTGCAAAGGTGCGCGGGATATCGATCCCGCCGCACAGGTGCAGCTCCTCATCGACGACGGGAAAGGATCTCATGCCGGGAAACTGCTCGTCATAGTACCGCTGCCAGTCGGCGACATAATCGTTGCGGTAGAGGTAGTTCGGCGCCTGCATCCACTCGGACACAGGGGCATCCTCGTCCGCGAGCCTTGCCGAGGAAAACTGGCTGTCAAACAGCTTCATGATCGCATAGGTGTTCTGCAGCGCCGTGAGGATGCAGACGCCGTTTTTTTCAGCCTTGACGATGTGATAATCGCTCGGGCGGCCGCCGCCGGTGATCAGCATATGCGCACGGGACTGTATGATCAGAGTCTGGAAATCGGGGCGTTTACCGACGATGCACAGCGTGCGGCTCGGATCCGCATATTCCAGGCGGCTCAGAAGCTGCGCCTCATCGCTGTCGCAGATCACGATATTGTCAATGGTACAGCCGAGCGATTTTCTGCCCGCTGCACAGCTTACCCCGAGCGCCGACACGAGCTCGGAAAGCGTCACAGCGCAGCTGTCCGAGTCAACGTCAGACTCTATGCGGAACGTGCCGGATTTCGGCTTTGTGATGACAAGGCCGCGCTGCTCGGCCTCCTTTATGGCCTTATAGACCGTCCCCTCACTGACATCGAGTTCGGAGGCAAGGCCCCTTACAGAAATTTTCGTTCCAGGTTCTGTCGCCTCGATGCGCGACAAAACGATATCATTTTTAATGGAAATGGTACTCCCCCCAAGCAAACTGTATCACCAAGTGATACTGATTATACATTCCGTGGGGAAGAAATACAAGAAAAATGATAAATGATAAAAGATTGTCGAAGTGTTGTATAACAATTTCGGTATCCGGAAGCGAAAACGCGACGCCGGCCGTGTAACTGTTATACAAAAACCGGTGCATACTGTTGTTGTCATGAAACACACTTTGTTGCAAGCGCCAAAAAGCAAGTAAGTTCGCTAAAAACTGTTGACGAGCTGTGTTTTTGATGTTAAATTGTTCACATAGAAACCCAACAGCAAGGCCAAGCTTTGAAAAACAGTTCGAGCCTGTAGTAGCACAGAATTGGGCAAAAAGCAGTTAACAGCCACAATCTGTTGTACAACACTCGGAAGTAAGCAGAAACGAACACTTTCTTAACGGAGGAATGCACAATGTACAAATTCACAGAAGAGCAGATCATGATCAGAGACATGGTCCGGGAGTTCACCAAGAACGAAGTCGCCCCCTATGACAAGGCAATGGACGAAACCTTCTCGTTCAACATGGAGGTCTACCAGCAGATCTACTCCAAGCTTGTCGAGACCGGTCTGATGGGCATCCACATCCCCGAACAGTACGGCGGCGGCGGCGGCGACGCCATCACCTCTCAGATCGTTGTCAACGAGCTTGCAAAGGGCAGTGCGAGCATCGCGCTTTATCTCGACGCAAACTGGCTGGCCTCCGACATGATCCTCGTTCACGGCAGTGACGAGCAGAAGCAGAAGTACCTCCCCCTCGCAGCCGCAGGCAAGGTCTTCGCCTTCGGCCTGACCGAGGCCTCCGCGGGCTCGGATGCAGCGGGCATCAAGTCCATCGCCGCAAAGCAGGACGACGGCTCGTATATCCTTAACGGCGGCAAGGCCTGGATCACGAACTCCGGTGTTGCCGACTACTATCTCATCATGGCGAAGACCGATCCCGACGCAGGCGCAAAGGGCATTTCCGTTTTCATCGTCCCCAAGGATGCAGAAGGTCTGACCATCGGCAAGTTCGAGCACAAAATGGGCATGAGAGGCTCGGCCACCTGCGAGCTGAGCTTTGACAACATCCGCATTCCCGAGTGCGACCGCGTCGGCAGAGAGGGTCTGGGCTTCAAGGTCGCCATGATGGCGCTCGACGGTGCCCGCATCTCCATCGGCTCCATTGCTTCCGGCCTCTCCCAGCACGCGATGGAGATCGCCAAGGCATACGCCAACGAGCGCACCACCTTCGGCAAGCCCATCAAGGCATATCAGGGCATTTCCTTCAAATTTGCCGATATGGCGGCAAAGGTCCGTGCTATGGATCTGATGGTCTGGGATACTGCCGAAATGAAGGCGAATGGCCAGCGTCATTCGGCAGAGGCGGCGATGCTCAAGCTCATGAGCTCCAAATGGTGCAAGGAGATCTGCGATGAGTGCATTCAGGTGCTCGGCGGCAACGGCTACAGCGCAGAGTTCCATGTCGAGCGTCTGTACCGCGACGCGAAGCTGCTCGAGATCGGTGAGGGCACGAGTGAGATCCAGCGCATGGTCATCAGCGGCTCCGTCCTTGGATGACCGGTACACAGCACAGAGCAAATGGAGAGATTGAGATGAAAATACTTGTCTTCGTAAAGCAGGTGCCCGACACGGACGATGTCAAGCTTGACGAGCGCGGCAATCTGAAGCGCGACGGCGTTGCCAGCATGATCAACCCCCTCGACGCAAACGCAGTCGAGGCCGCCATCCAGCTCAAGGAAAAGTACGGCGCAACGGTCGTTGCGATCAGCATGGGGCCTCCTCAGGCAGAGGACGTGCTCAAAAAGGCGCTTGCGCTCGGCTGCGACGAGGCATACCTGCTGTCCGACCGTGCTTTCGGCGGCGCAGACACCCTCGCCACCGCCTACACCCTTGCCAAAGGCGCCGAAAAGATCGGCGACTACGACCTGCTGCTGTTCGGGCGCCACGCTGTTGACGGCGACACCGCTCAGACAGGTCCGGCGACCGCAGCCTTTCTCGGCATCCCGCAGGTTACCCTTGCATCGAGCATCGATGTAAAAGACGGCTGGGTCTACTGCGACCGCGTGCTCGAGGACAGCACCGAGAAGGTGCGCGCAAAACTCCCGGCACTTGTGACGGTAACAGCGGAGATCAACACGCCCCGTTATCCCACGCCGATCAACATTATGAAAGCGCTCAAAAAGCCCCGTGCCGTCTGGAACGCACAGGATCTCGGCGCAGACACGGCGCAGACCGGCATCCCCGGCTCCCCGTCGTCTACCAAGGTCGTGTTCGAGCCGCCCAAGCGCAATACCGACACCACCTACTTTACGGGCAGCGCCGAAGAGATCGCAGCAAAATTCGTTGACATGCTCGAAACAGAGCACCTGGTCTGAGGAGGTTTGGCAAATGGCTAAGGAAGATTACAAAGGCATATGGGTATTTGCCGAACAGCAAAGCGGAACGCTCAATCCTGTGACCTACGAGCTGCTCGCAAAGGCGCAGGAGCTCAAGGCGCATAACGGCGAAGCGATCACCGCCGTCCTTCTCGGCAGCAAGGTCGCGCATCTGGCTGCCGGCCTCATCGCCGGCGGTGCCGATCAGGTCATCGTCGCAGAGCACGAAAACCTTGCATCCTACAGCGCAAGGCCCTATCAGCAGGCGCTCACCGAGCTTGCGGAGAAGTACAAGCCCTCGATCATCATGTATCCGGCGACCAGCCTCGGCCGCGATTTTGCACCGCGCATGATGATCTCCCTCAAGACCGGCCTCACCGCCGACGCCATCGACCTCGGCTACGATGAAGATGACGTGTTTTATCAGACCACGCCCGCATACGGCGGCAGCATCCTTGCACACATCGTCATCCTCGAGTGCCGGCCGCAGATGGTGACCGTTCGTCCGAAGATCTTCACGCCCCTGGAGCCGGACGAGAGCCGCAAGGGCGAGGTCATCACGGAGCACGTCACGGTCGACAAGGAGGCGTGCTACGAGGTGCTGAATGTCGAGCCGAAGGTCGTTACCGGCGTGCCCATCGATCACGCAGACGTTCTCGTTGCCGGCGGCAGAGGCGTAAAGGACGCGTCAGAGCTCGCGCTTCTCAAGGAGCTTGCAGACCTCCTCGGCGGTCAGCTTGCCGCCTCCCGTCCCCTGGTCGACAACGGATTTCTGCCGCACGATGCTCAGATCGGCCAGTCCGGCACCGCCGTCAAGCCCAACATGATCATCAACGTCGCCATCTCCGGCTCCGTGCAGTATCAGGTCGGCATGCAGAACGCCAAATGCATCGTCAGCATCAACCACAACGCAGCCTCTCCGATCTTTGACATCTCCCACTACGGCGCAGTGGCCGACTTCAAGGCCGTCCTGCCTGCCGTCATCGCAGAGATCAAAAACCGCAGGGCATAACTGGCACACGCTGCGGTCACCGCACCCCCGGCGGCCGCAGCATATCATGAGACTATTTTGTTAAAAAAATATTATTACAAAGGAGATCATTCAAATGAGCGAACGTAAACAGATCATCCCTCAGTACGGTCCTTTTGCAGGCATGCGCGTGATCGATTCCGGCTCTCTGATCGCAATGCCTTACGCAGCCACACTGCTTGCCGACTTCGGCGCAGAGGTCATCCACATCGAACGCCCCGGCGTCGGCGACACGCTCCGTGTCCTCGCTCCTTTTGCAAAAGAGGACGGCAAGACCGTCAGCACCTCCTGGGCACAGGACGGCCGCAACAAGCTCTCGCTTTCCCTTGAGCTGAACCTGAAGCACCCCGAGGTCAAGGAGCTGTTCTTCGGCCTGATTAAGGAAGCCGACGTGTTCATGGAGAACATGGTTTGGCTCGAAAAGCTCGGCATCCGTGACGAGGAGCTGCTCGAGGTGAACCCCAAGCTCATCATCGCCCACATCAGCGGCTACGGCAACCCGAGATTCGGCGGCCTGCCCGAGTACTGCGACCGCGCATCCTACGACATGATCGGTCAGGCGTTCTCCGGCTGGATGGGCCTCAACGGCGAAAAGGGCGGCGATCCCGTCGTCGGCAAGCCCTGGCTCAATGACTTCACCTCCGCATACGCCGCCGTGTTTGCGGTTCTGGCTGCATACATTAACGTCCTCAAGGGCGGCGACGGCCAGATCGTTGACATCGCGCAGTTCGAGGTTCAGGCGAGCTACTGCTGTGACCTGTACACCTCCTACACCATGGCCGGCCGCGAGAACACCCGCTCCGGCAACAAGTCCGCAGCCTTCCAGCCCTACGGCCTGTTCAAGTCCAAGGACGGCTACGATGTCGCGCTCGGCGCGTTCGGCCCCGGCGTCTACAAGAGAGCCATTCAGGCAATGAATCTCGACCTTGAGTACTTCAACTACAAGGATTGCTCCTCCGGAATCGAAGCCGTCGCCTCCGAGAAGGGCAGAGAACTCGACGCAAAGACCATCGAATGGTGCGCAGCCCGCACTGCACAGGAGATCGAGGACGCAATGGCGCAGTTCAAGGTCCCGTGCAGCCGTGTCATGGGCGCAAAGGACTGCCTCGCAAACGAGCATTATCAGAAGCGCAACGACTTCATCAAGTACGAGGATCAGACGCTCGGCAAGGAAGTCACCGCATTCGGCATCGTCCCCAAGATGTCCGGCACCCCGGGTCAGGTCTGGCGCGGCGCTCCGAGCCTCGGTCAGGACACGAACACGATCCTCAAGGAGCTGCTCGGCTATGATGACGCCAAGATCGCAGACCTGAAGGAAAAGAATCTTATTTAAGTCATTTTCTTCTTCCCGTCTCCCCCCTCGCTCCACAGGGCATCCGCCCTGTGGAGCACCATCCCGTGAGGCATGCCGCTTCCATGTGAGGACAAATCCCATACCGCTCAGAGCATCAACCAATCACGCCCACACATGAGCCTTTCATATACGCTGCACGCACCCTTTCATCCACAATTCCCCTTCCCCCCATTCACACTCCTTCACCGGTTTGGTCTGCATTTTCATGTGGCACAGACAGCCAAATACCCCGACGATCTGCTATCGTCGGGGTATTTCTTTCTCCTGTGTGTGCCGCGCCGTCCGCCGTTCAGCGCACAAGCTTCATGAGCAGGCGCTCAAACTCGCCGAGCATACCCACGGAATCGGCAAAGAGGATGCTCTTTTCATACATCCGGCGGTAGGCGTCCACGTTCTCGTCCGTGCGCGCGGTGTAGATGATCGGGATCACGAGCAGTCCCCGGCGGCGCGCCGCCTGCACGGCCGTGCGCACGTCGTCGATCGCCTCCGCCTCGCTGAAATAGCCGGACGGCAGACCGTCAGAGAGCACCACGAGGATCTTGCGGCGCTCGGTGCGCTTGGCGAGATCGAGCGCGGCGGCGCGGATGGAATAGCCGTCCTTATTGCCGTTTCCGGCGGCGATCTGGGTCATGGCGTCGATGCAGCGGCTGCCGAGCTCCTTTTGCTCAAAATCCTTGATGACGCAGTGCTCCGCAGCGTTCGTGCCGCCGTCAAAGGCGACGATCTTCGTATAGGCGATGCCCTTGAGTGCCTCCTCCAGGATCGCGGCCGTTGCCAGCGCCGTGAAGAGCTTGGACTGCCCGCCACCGACGCCGGAGCCCATGCTGCCGCTGCGGTCGATGAGCAGGTAAAACGCCGTCTCGCGCTGCGATGGCGGCGCTTTGCGGCGGAACACGTCCTTGGCGTCGAGCGGGATCTTCCACAGCTCGCGCTGCGAGAGCGCACCGGTGCGCTGACCGGCGCTGCGCTCGCGCTGCTGGCGCAGGAGCTTGTCGAGCCGGTGATGCAGCGCCTTGGCACGCTCGGAAAACGCCGGCGGCAACCGCCCGCCGGACGGCGTGATATACGTCTCGGTGAAGGTCAGACCGGTGTAGCGCGCGGCAAGCTCCTGCCGCTCGCCTGCGTCCAGGCGCGCGGCGTGCGGCGCGGCAACGCTCAGCTGCCGCTCGATCTCTCTCTCGCGCGTGAGCTCCTGCGCGGCGTTTGAGAGCATGGCGTCCAGCTCAGCCGCGCTGAGCGCAAAGCCGCGTTGCGCGCTCCAGCCCGTGCCAAGCACCTCGCGCAGGCTCTCCGGCCCGCCGGAGGCGGCCTTCTGTGCGGCGGACACGCCATCTGACGTGGTGGCGCTTGCTCCGCTCTGCCCGTGGTTTCCGCTGCGGCCGACGCTCGACGAGCGCCCGCGGTCCTCCCTGCCGTTCGTACCGGCAGAGCCGCTCGACCTGATCTCCTGACTCGCAAGGCTGCCGCTCATGTCGCCATGCCGCTCGGAATTATCCCCGCTGCCGCCGCCCGCACTGTCGCCCTTGTCCAGATCCGCATCCTCCCCGTCGGCGGAGGGACCGCTGTGCGCCGCGTCCTGCGCCTCGCTGCGCAGGCGGAGGCTGCTGTCGCAGCCGTCACCGAGGGCTTCCGCGCGCTCGGCCTCACTGAAGGCGTAATCCACGCACTGCGATGCGATGCGCGCGCGGGCGTCATCATCCGCTGCGCGGCACAGGCGCGCAAGCTCCGGCGCGAGCGTCGTGAGTGTCTGGCGGCAATGCTGCGCGCACGCGGCGGCAGAGGGCGCAAGGATCGCCGCCTCCACCTGCACACACACGGACTGCAGCGCCGGCGTCCGGCACGGGATGCCCGTGAGGGCAAATGCCTCCAGCTCGTCAAGCAGCGCCTCGAGCGCGCTGCCGGGCGCGGCGGCGTCCAGCTGCGCATAGCACACGAAGCGCAGCAGCGGCAGATAGCCGGGAAAGCGGCGGCAGAGGATGTTATCCGTGCGCGCCTGCTCCAGAATGTTCAGAATGCGCTGACCGAGCAGTGCGCCGAGCTCCGGCGTGAGGGCATAGTGCTCGTGAAAATACGCACCGGAAAATGCACGCACCGCCGCGCACACGTCGCGGTCGGAGCTGCCGTCGTGCTGAAGCTCGCGCGCGAGCAGTACGCGCAGCGCAGCCGTCCAGTGGCGGGCGTCAAAATCCGCGCGCAGCAGATATGCAGCCCCGCCGACGGTGACGGACGTGCCGTCCGTCGTGCAGCGCAGGCTGTCGTCCGGCGTGACCGTGTCGATGCGGATGTTGTCCGGCACAAGCAGCGCGAGGCTGCGCCGGAGCAGCGGCGCGATGGGTTCACTCGCCAGAAACACCCGGTAGCGCGCCAGCGCAGCGTCAAACCCGTCCATCCTGCGGCACCATGCTCTCGATAAGCTCCGTCAGCTGCAGGCGGGTATAGGCGTCCTGCGGCTTGGAGGCCACGTTGTCCAACAGACCCCAGCGCAGGCCGAGCAGCGGCTCTGCACGCAGGGCGTCGATAAAGCCGCGGATCGTCATCGCGTCCGGCTCAAGGCCGCCGGCGCTGCGGATGCGGTCGCGGATGGCACAGTAGACATAGTCGCAGATGTTCAGGCTCGCGCCGCTCGCCTCGGGCACGACGCGGCGCAGCACGTCCACAATGGTCTCCGGCTCTGCGATGTGGATGGGCGTGAAGCGGTCGATCGTCGCCTCGTTCATAAAGTTCGTACCGGCGTAGTCCTCATTCATCGTGATCGTGAACGCCGAGTGCGGGTGCATCTGCACGAGACCGTAGCCGGGCACCTGGATCTGGCGCGCGGCGTCGGTCAGCGAGTGGAGCACGTCGGCGCACTCGGGCTTGATGGTGTTGCCCTCGTCGAGCACGACATCCGCGCCCGCGGCCAGATAGCGCAGCATATCGCTCAGGCGATAGCGCATGGTGCCGTTTTCGATCGTCGGTCCGCCGAGCAGATCGAGCTTGTCGAGCTCGGCATTGCCCTGCATGCGGTACTGCGGCACGTTGAGCAGCCAGTCCACCGTCTGGATGAGTGTGTTTTTTCCGCAGCCCTTGCTGCCGACCAGCCGCAGATGCAGCCCCGACAGGCGGTAGGCCAGCGCGCGCGTGAGCGCCCCGAAGCTGTCGGCCTGCACATAGCGCACCGGCGGATCGGGCACCATCTCGGGGTACTCCGGCAGGGAGAACATCCCGGCGAACACGCGCAGGATGATCGCCTCCGGCACAGCCTGCTCGAGCAGGTACTCAGCGCGTGCGGTCAGTGCCTCCGCGCTCGCACAGCCGCGCGCCGCCGCATCATCGATCGCCGTGCGCACCGCCGCACTGAGCGCGTCGCCGCAGCGGTATTCGGCGAGAAAGCCCCACACATCCGGCGTGTCGCTGTCGCACGGCTCACCCGCAGAATCGCACAGTGCCGTGATCCGCGCCCGCACGGGCGCGGTGCGCAGCAGCGCCGTGAGCGCCTCAGACGGCGCGGACACGATGCCCACACGCGAGAACAGGTCCCCCGCCGCCGCCTCGCTCAGACAGCACACGGGCAGCGGCTCGCCCTCGACCCGGCAGAGCACGACCTCCGGCCACGCATGGCGCTCCTGCGCACAGAGCGAGCGCAGAAAGTCGAGCTTCATCGGTGCTTTCAGATTGCTGCCGCCGCAGACGGCGGTCTCATATTGCTGTGTATGCATATCCCATTCCGCCTTTCTCAGTTGCCGCGCACGGCGCCCCACGGAAAGCCCTTTGCGCCGCCGTGGTAAATGACACGCCGCACATTCAAAAACGCGCAGCGGCCAATGCGCTCCACGCCGTCGGGGATGACGACCGTGTCCAGATTGCTGCACTGGTAAAATGCCTCATCGTGGATCTCGCGGACGCTGTCCGGGATGACGATGCCCGTCAGACCGATGCAGCGCGAGAACACGCCCTCCGGGATGACGGTGAGCCCCTGCGGAAGATTGACCCGGCGCAGGTGCACCTTATCATAAAACGCATATGGCTCGATCGTCTCGACACTGTCCGGAATGACGAGCGTATTTAAATATGTGTACGACACCATGGCATAGGCAGCGAGCGTGCGCACGCGCACCCCGTCGACCGACGAGAGCAGCTCGAGCACCGTGCCGGCGTTGAAGCAGCCGTCCGTACCAATGCGGCCGGTCGCGGCGTCAAAGACAAAATTCTGTGCCGCAGCCTGTGCTGCCGTGACCGGATGGGTATCCCACGGGCGCTCGCGCAGCCAGACGGCAATATCCGCCTGCGTTTGCCGGCGCTTTTGCGCGAGATAGTCCTGCATCTGCCGCAACGAACACTGCTGCGAGAAAAAGACCGCCAGATCCTCGGCCTCCAACGGGATGGAAAAGCCCTTCGGCAGCTCGAGCCCGAGCTGCATGGCAAGGATCCGGCGGACATCGCCGCACGCATCGTCATAGCGTGAGAGCACCTTCTGACCGCAGACGAAAGGCACGTCCAGCCGCGACGCCTCGATGCCGCCGGACGTCAAAAGGCCCGCGAAGCCGTGCGCGCGGTCCAAGATCTTTTTTACGTCGCGAAACTGCGTGCTCTGGTAAAGAAGCATCTCCATCGCGTGATCCCTCCCGTCGGTTCGGAACGCTTTTTGTTACAAAACTATCATACAGGTGCAAGGTGTATTCTTCCGTAACATTTGCTGCACAGATTCCGGTTTCCTTGTCTCTTTACCGGCGGATCGGGTATTTTTTGTACACGCTGTACACAGTTTATTCACTGGACAGGCGTTTCCGGTTGTGGTAAACTAAAGTTACGTTACACGAGTCCGGAAAATGCACACGCAGTACACATATATTTTGAATAAAGGAAGCATACGCATGAATGAAGTAAAAAGCCCGAAAAAGCCGATGCTGTATTACTACGCCATGGCGCTGCTCGTGCTGCTGCTCATCAACTTCCTCGCCGTGCCGTGGCTGAGCCAGCGGCAGGTCAAGGAGGTCGACTACGGCACGTTCATGACCATGACGGAGAACAAAGAGATCGGCCGCGTGGAGGTGCAGGACAACCAGATCCTCTTCACGAACAAAGACGACACCCAGATCTACAAGACCGGCCCGATGGACGATCCCGACCTGATCTACCGCCTGAAGGACTCCGGCGCGGAGTTCTCGAGCGAGATCGTCGAGGAGATGTCGCCGTTTCTGTCGTTTCTGTTGACATGGCTGCTGCCGATCGTGTTTTTTGTCGCCCTCGGCCAATTCATGCTCAAGCGCATGACGAACAAGGCCGGCGGGCCGAACTCCATGATGTTCGGGCTCGGCGGCTCGAACGCAAAGGTCTATGTCAAGTCCGCCGAGGGCATCAAGTTCTCCGACGTCGCCGGTGAGGACGAGGCCAAGGAGAACCTGACCGAGATCGTCGACTACCTGCACGACCCGTCGAAGTATCAGGAGATCGGCGCGTCCATGCCCAAGGGCATCCTGCTCGTCGGCCCTCCGGGAACCGGCAAGACGATGCTGGCCAAGGCCGTTGCGGGCGAGGCAAACGTGCCGTTTTTCTCCATCTCCGGCTCGGAATTCGTGGAGATGTTCGTCGGCATGGGCGCATCGAAGGTGCGTGACCTGTTCCGGCAGGCCAAGGAGAAAGCCCCCTGCATCGTGTTCATCGACGAGATCGACGCCATCGGCAAAAAGCGCGACGGGCAGCTCGGCGGCAATGATGAGCGCGAGCAGACGCTCAACCAGCTGCTGACGGAAATGGACGGCTTCGAGGGCAACAACGGCGTCATCATCCTCGCCGCCACAAACCGCCCCGAATCGCTCGACCCCGCGCTCACGCGGCCCGGTCGCTTTGACCGGCGCGTGCCCGTGGAGCTGCCTGACCTCAAGGGCCGCGAGGAGATTCTCAGGGTGCACGCCCGCAAGATCAAGGTCGCCGAGGACGTGGACTATAACAAGATCGCACGCATGGCCTCCGGCGCCTCGGGCGCAGAGCTTGCAAACATCGTCAACGAGGCCGCGCTGCGCGCCGTGCGCGACGGCCGACGCTTTGCCACGCAGTCCGACCTTGAGGAGAGCATTGAGGTCGTCATCGCGGGCTATCAGAAGAAAAACGCCATCCTCACCGACAAGGAAAAGTGGACGGTCGCCTACCACGAGATCGGCCACGCGCTCGTCGCCGCATTGCAGACGCACTCCGCCCCCGTGCAGAAGATCACCATCATCCCGCGCACGTCCGGCGCGCTCGGCTACACCATGCAGGTCGAGGAGGGCAACCACTACCTCATGACGAAAGAGGAGCTGGAAAACAAGATCGCCACGCTCACCGGCGGCCGCGCCGCCGAGGAGGGGCGCTTCGGCATCGTCTCCACCGGTGCATCCAACGACATCGAACAGGCGACGAAGCTCGCCCGCGGCATGATCACACGCTACGGCATGAGCGAGGAGTTTGACATGGTCGCGCTCGAGACGGTCACGAACCAGTACCTCGGCGGCGACGCCTCTCTCGCCTGCTCTGCTGAGACACAGACACGGATCGACCATCAGGTCGTCGCGCTCGTGAAAAAAGAGCACGCCAAGGCCGTCGGCATCCTCACCGAAAACCGCGCCAAGCTCGACGAGCTGGCCAAGTATCTCTACGAGAAGGAGACCATTACCGGCGAGGAGTTCATGGCCATTCTCAACCGCGCCTGACGGATTGTAATGCGGTCGTGCAGCGATCCTGAACCCCCCGCGAAAGGAGGACCACCGCAACCGTATGAATGAAAAGCTGAAAGAAAAAGTAAAGGAATCTCTCTCCAGCGTCCTGCCGATCACGCTGATCGTGCTGGTGCTGAGCATCACGCTCGTCCCGATGGAGATCGGCACGCTGGCGCTGTTTCTGACCGGCGCCGTGCTGCTGATCTTCGGCATGGGCTTTTTCCAGCTCGGCGCCGAAATGTCCATGACCCCGCTCGGCGAGGGTGTCGGCAAGACGCTGGCAAAACGTGAAAAGGTCATTCTGGTCGTGCTCGTGTCGTTCGCGCTCGGTACGATCATCACCATCGCAGAGCCGGATCTGCAGGTGCTGGCAAATCAGGTCGCGTCCATCCCCAACAACGTCCTGATCTGGACAGTCGCCGTCGGCGTCGGCGTCTTTCTGGCGCTGGCCGTGCTGCGCATCTTCTATCGCGCGTCACTGGCAAAGTGTCTGCTGATCGCGTACGCGCTGCTGTTTGCGCTGACGCTGTTTTCCCCGAAGGATTTTCTCGCCGTCGCGTTTGACGCCGGCGGCGTCACGACGGGGCCGATCACCGTGCCGTTTATCATGGCGCTGGGCGTCGGCATGTCGGCGCTGCGCACCGCGCAGGGGCACGATGACGACAGCTTCGGTCTGGTCGCGCTGTGCAGCGTCGGGCCGATCCTGATGGTGCTGCTGCTCGGCATCTTCTACCATCCGAGCGATGCGATCTATTCCGCCGTGGAGATCGCGCCGGTCGTCACGACGCGTGACGTGGCGCAGCAGTTCGCCATCGGCCTGCCGGACTACGCGAAGGAAGTGCTGCTGAGCATCCTGCCGATCGTAGCGGTGTGCGTGCTGTTCCAGCTGCTGACGCACCACTACCGCCGGCGGCAGCTGCTGCGCACCGGCGTCGGCTTTCTGTACACCGTCATCGGTCTGATCCTGTTTCTGACCGGCGTGAACATCGGCTTTACACCCGTGGGCAACCTGCTCGGCTCAGGCCTGGCGGACAGCACGTACCGCTGGGTGCTCATACCGATCGGCGCGCTCATCGGCTACTACATCGTCAAGGCGGAGCCCGCCGTGCAGGTGCTCAACAAGCAGGTTGAGGACGTCACCGGCGGCACGGTGTCGCAGAGCATGATGAACACGGCGCTGTCCATCGGCGTCGCCTGCGCGGTGATGCTGTCAATGGTGCGTGTACTGACCGGCATCAGCATCTACTGGATCCTCGTGCCGGGCTACGCGCTCGCACTCATCCTCGCGCGGTTCGTACCGTCCGTGTTCGTGGGCATCGCCTTCGACTCCGGCGGCGTGGCGAGCGGGCCCATGACCTCTACCTTCCTGCTGCCGCTGGCCATGGGCGCGTGCACCGCGCTCGGCGGCAACGTCGTCACGGACGCCTTCGGCGTGGTGGCGCTCGTCGCGCTCGCACCGCCGGTCGCCATTCAGATCATGGGCGTCATTTACGTACATAGAGCCAAAGCCGTGGCGGAGAACAAAGCTGACCTGCTGCCCGATGACGGTGTCATCGACCTGGAGGACGAAGAGATATGATACATTCCGAAAACCGACTCGCACCGCGCATGGTGCTCATCATCACGAACCATGAATACCGCCGCAAGCTCGAGCAGACGTTTCAGAATTTCCGCATCCCGATCTACTACCAGTGTCAGGGACACGGCACGGCGCCGTCGGAAATGCTCGACATCTTCGGGCTGAGCGGCAGCAGCCGCCTGCTCACGATCGGGCTGCTGCCGAAGTTTCTCGTGCGCGACCTGCTCGATGCGCTGCAGCAGCGCATCCCGCTGCATAAGCGCGGCGGCGGCATCGTGCTGACGATCCCGATCACGGGACTGCAGCGGCCGCTGTTCCAGCTCATGAACGACCAGCTGCGCGAGACCATAGAACAGAAGATTGAAGAAAGGGTGTGTAGCGAAATGTCCGATATGCAAACCGGCGCAGGTTACGCCGCCATCTGGGTCGCGCTCAGCAACGGCTACAGCAGCGACGCCATCGACGCCGCCAGAAGCGCAGGCGCCATGGGCGGCACGATCCTCAAGGGACGCCGCCAGAATTCTGAACGCATCAGCCGCAAGCTCGGCATCTCCATGCAGGAGGAAGAGGAGTTCGTCGTCATCGTCACGCCGCGCGAGAAAAAGGCCGCCGTCATGAACGCCATCAGCGACGCCTGCGGCCTGCGCACGGACGCGCACGGCATAATCCTCTCGCTGCCGGTGGACGAGGTCATCGGTCTCGAGACCGGCGAGAACACGCTGTAACATGCCAAATGAAAATTGCAGATGCCGCAGGCAGCCGCCTGCGGCTCTTTTCTTTTTCTATTCCCCTGCAGGCACATCATTTTCGGATCCCGCGCACGAGCGCCATGACCGCGCCGTAAAGCACCCCCGCGACCGCCCAGAGGATCCATGTGTCCTGCGGCTGCGCATCCCACCACGGACCGAATGTCCAGAGCAGATACGCCGCCGTAACCGTGAGCCAGTAGATGCTGCTGATTGCGCCAACAACACCGTTTTGCCGCTTGCGCGGCCGGATATAGTCGCCCTCTTCGAGCAGGCGGTCCATCGCCGCCTGATACACGCCGCCATAGACAAACAACGCACTGCCGAGACCTGCAAATACGAGCAGCAGACAGACCGCCGCAACATACAGCAGATCCGGCCCGTTCAGACAGACGGCGATAAACAGCGGCACCGCTGACAGGATGCACAGCACCGTGCCCGCGACCGTTCCACGCGTGTGCTCCGGTGCAGCCGCCGCCCGGCGCTCACGCACCATGCCGGTCACACCGTAGGCCGTCTCAAACGGCCCGGTCTCCAGAAAAGCATACGCTTTCACCTGCGCGGCGCACGTGATGAACACCGCCACCGCAGCCGCCACAAGCACCAGCAGCACGCACAGACCGATGCCCGCTGCCGCATTTTCCGAGAGGGCAGCACCCGGCCGGTCACTGAGCGCGGCAAGCAAAAGAAGTGCCACCGGCGAGAGCACGCACAGCAGCGTCGCCAGCGCGAGCTTCGGCGCGGCCGCCTGCCGCTGCGCCAGATAGTCCGCCGCCTGCTCCATGGTCACGCAGCGCAGCGGCGCATCCGGCTCGGCCGGGGCCGGTTCCGGCTCGCCGAGCTCTTCTTTTAATAAGTAATCGGTCGTGACGCCGAACAGGCGGCTCATCTGCACGACCTTCTGCATATCGGGCACGGACTGCGCGCCCTCCCATTTCGACACCGACTGGCGCGACACGCCCAGCTGCGCCGCCAGCTCCTCCTGCGACCAGCCAGCGCGCTTGCGCAGGGTCACGATCTTATCTGCCAGTATCATAATCGGCTTCCTCCCGTGTTGGTTTTCCGTTTCCGGCTGAGGACAGGATATCAAATTAGCCGGTTGCGCGCCACCAAGGCGACTGTCAAATGTGTCAACCATTGGTTGCGGAGCCATGATCTCAGCATATCGTGCCGCCGCGCAGCTGTCAAGCCGGGCGAAAAATCCTTTCAGCCACTGTAAGTGGATTTTCCGCGCCGGGTGTTGTACCATGTCAGCAGAATCCAAAGGAGGTATGTGCAATGGACTCCATTCTCGAAATTGCAGCCCTGAAGAAATATTACGGCAAGGAGCCGAATCTGACCCGTGCGCTCGAAGGCATCTCGTTTCAGGTCATGCCGGGCGAGTTTCTCGGCATCATGGGCAGCAGCGGCTCGGGCAAATCGACGCTGCTCAACTGCATCGCGACCGTCATCGCGCCGACCGCCGGCGCCGTCGCGCTGCACGGCAAGTGCGTCACGACGCTGCGCGGAAAAGCGCTTGCCGACTACCGCGGCAAGGAGATCGGCTACCTGTTTCAGAACTTTGAGCTCATCGACAACCTCACCGGCCGCGAGAACATTCTCCTGCCGCTGTCGCTGCACGGTGTGTCCGAGGCCGAGAGCCGTGCCCGGCTGCAGAAGCTCGCCGATTACCTCGAGGTGACGGATGTGCTCGACAAGTTTCCGGCGCAGATGTCCGGCGGGCAAAAGCAGCGCATCGCGGCGGCTCGTGCGCTCATCCTCGACCCAGAAATCGTGCTGGCCGACGAGCCGACCGGCGCGCTCGACTCGAAAAACGCCCGTGCGCTCATGGAAAAGCTCTCCGGACTGAATGCGGACGCCGGCACGACCATCCTCATGGTGACGCACGACTGCAACGCCGCGAGCTACTGCAAGCGCATCCTCTTCATTCAGGACGGCGTGCTCTTTCACGAGCTGCGGCGCGACATGCCGGACGAGACGCAGCAGGCATTCTATGGGCGCATCCTGTCCGTGATGGCGCAGCTCGGAGGAGGCAGTGCCAATGTTCTCTGAACTCGTCAAGCGCAACAGCCGCCGCATCCGCCGGGAAAACGGGCTGTTTTTTGCCTCCCTGCTCATTGCGATCATCGCGTTTTACATCATTCTCTCCCTGTCGCATCAGGACGTGATGGTGTTTCTCAAAACGATGGAGAGCAACGCCGTGAACCGGCTGCTGACGCTCGTCCCGGCGCTGTACGTCATGACGCTGTGCATCCTGTTTTTCCTCGTCTACTACGCCAACCGCTTTCAGCTCGCGCGGCGGCGGCACGAATTCGGCGTGTACCTCATGCTGGGCATGCAGCGGCGCACGCTCTTCGGCATGCTGCTGGCGGAGGATCTGCGCAGCAGTGTCATCGCGCTGGCCATCGGGCTGCCGGCGGCGGTGCTGATCTCGGAGCTCATCAGCCTCGTCACGGCGCGGCTCGTCGGGCTCGGCATCGTGGGGCATCGCTTCGCGCTGTCGCTGCCCGCCATCGGCTGGACGGCTGCGGGCTTTCTTGCGATCAAGCTGCTGGCCTCGCTCATCCTCAGCGGAAAGATCGTGCGTGAGGAGATCGGCGCGCTGCTCACCGAGACGCCGGAGGGCACGAAAAAGCAGCGTCCCGCCGCCGTCTACGCCGCGGCACTCGTGCTGGGCGCGGCACTGCTCGCCGGTGCATATACGTTTGCCATCCGCGGGTACGCGTGGAGCAGTCTGCGCTACATGGCGGGCACGCTCGCGCTCGGTCTGTCGGGCACACTGCTGCTGTTTTACGGGCTGCGTGTCATTATCGACCGGCTGGCCCGGCGCGGTGGCGCAGGCCAGCTTCAGGTGTTTAACTTCCGGCAGGTCGAGGAGACGGTCATCCACCGCTCGGGGACGCTGGCGATCAGCTCCCTGCTCATCCTTGCGGCGCTGTGCTGCTTCGGCGCGGGCGTTGCGACCGCGCGCTCCTCCAGAGCCGAGACGCACACGCTCGACTATACCTTCCCCACCGACAGCAAAAGCGCCGACACCGTGCGCGAAACGCTGACGGCGCACGGGCTCGACAGCGCTTTTTCCGACATCTTCGAGATGCGCATCGGCCGCGTGCGCACGAGCACGGACTACCAAAACACCGTGAAATTCCCCGCCTTGCAGCGCACCATCGATGCCATGCCCGTCTCCGACGAGCGGCAGCAGCTGCAATACATGCTGGAGGCCGTGGGCTACCCGCACCTCATCGCGCTCAGCGGCTACAACCGTCTGCTGGCCGCGGCCGGTCTGCCGGAGCTGACGCTTGCGGACGATGAGGCCGCCGTCTACTGCGACAGTGAGGTCTCCCTGGCCAGCCGCACGGCGCTGATCAACCGCCTGATCGCAGAGGACTCGGCCATCACGATCGACGGTGCACCGTTCACGCTCGTGGGGCAGGTGCAGTCGGTGAGCGTCGTCACCGACCGGTCGATCACGATGTTGTTCGCGCTCATCGTGCCGGACGCGGTGTTTGAACACTACACGCAGGGCGACTATGACGTCTACCTCGACGGCTTGCTCGCCCCGTCCATGACGGAGGGCAAGAGCCTCATGAACGCCATCGCGGACATGAACGCGCTGCTCAATCCGCTCGGACTGAAATACGAGAGCTACCTGCAAAACCTCGGCAGGGAGCTGTTTTACATCGTCGCGGCAAGCTACCTGACGATTTATCTGGCAATCATCTTCCTCGTCGTGGCCAACACCGTCATCGGCGTGCAGTTTCTCATGGGGCAGCAAAAGGCCGCGCGCCGCTACCGGACGCTCGTGCGCCTCGGCGCAGAGCACGACACGCTCTGCCGCGCAGCAAAGACGCAGATCAACTGGTACTTCGGGCTGCCGGTCGGCGTGGCGGTGGTCAGCAGCGCGTTTGGCGTGCGCGCGCTCTTCACCGGTATGCTCACCGCACAGGCGCAGCGCGGCATGACAGATCTGATGATCACCGCCGGAGCTATGATTTTGCTGCTGTGTGTGGTAGAATGGATTTACATGGCGGCCGTCAAGCGCTCCAGCAGCAAATACCTGCTGACCCTGATGGCGCCGGAACGCGAAGAATAATGCAGAAAGGGGGCGGTGCGATGAAGCACATCGCCGTCGTGGAGGACGAGGCGCTCATGCGCGAGGAGCTTGCGGATATGCTGCGCCGCGCGGACTACGCCGTCACGGAGATCACAGACTTTTCCGACGTGACCGGGCAGCTGCTCGCACTCGCCCCTGATCTGGTGCTGCTGGATCTGAATCTGCCGGAGGTGAGCGGGTTTCAGATCTGCCGCGACATCAAGCGGCGCAGCGCCCTGCCGGTACTTGTGCTGACCTCACGCGACCAAATGCGTGACGAGGTGCACGCGCTCGAGCTCGGGGCGGACGAATACCTCACCAAGCCCTACCGCAGAGAGCGGCTGCTGGCGCGCATCGGAAACGTCCTCAAGCGCTACGAGGGGCGGCCGAATCTGCTCGAGGGGGCGGACTTCCTGCTCGACCGGCAGACCTACACGCTCTACATCCACAACCAGTCCGTCGTCCTGCCGCCGAATCAGGGCAAGCTGCTCGAGACACTGCTGGCGCACGGCGGGCAGACCGTCACAAAGGACGACCTGAGCCGCGCGCTCTGGGGCACGACGGAGTTCATCGACGAAAACGCGCTGCAGGTCAACCTCACGCGGCTGAAAAAGACGATGGTGTCCCTCGGCATGCGCCAGCAGCTCGTTTCCGTGCGCGGCGTCGGCTACCGGCTGGAGGTGCCGCATGAAGCATAACGGAAGCTATCTGCGGCAGTACCTGCCGTGGCTGGGACTGCTGCTGGGCGTGGACGCGCTCGCCGCACTGCTGCTCTGGCTGGCGGACGCGCAGGCCTTCGCCGCCATGGCGGCCGTGATCGTGCTGGCGACGGTGTTTCTGTTCGCCGGTGTGTGCGCCGTGCTCTGTACGCAGGCAAAAAAGCGCGAGCAAGCCTTCACGGCCTTTCTGGCCACACCGGACGCGGCACACGAACAGGCACTGTGCCGCCTGCTCTCCCCGTGCGAGGCGCACAGCGCGCACCTGCTCGGTGAGACGCTGCGCGCTCAGCAGCAGACCATCACCCAATTGCAGGCGCAGATGGACGACTACGAGGACTATGTGGAGCTCTGGGCGCACGAGGTGAAAACGCCGCTGGCGCTGCTGACGCTCGTGCTCGACAACCGGCGCGACACGCTGCCGGAGGCGGTCGGCTTCAAGCTCGACTACGCACGCAACCGGATGCAGGCGTTCATTGACCAGATGCTCTACTATGCGCGCCTGCGCGGCGCGCGGCGCGACTATCGGTTCGAGCGCCTGACACTGCGCAGCTGCATCGACGAGGTGCTCGACGATTACCGCCCGCTGCTGGAGGAAAAGGGCTTCCGGGTCGAGATCCGGCTTGCGGACGAGACCGTATTCACCGACCGGCGCGGGCTGTGTTTTCTGCTCGGTCAGCTCGTGAGCAACAGCGTCAAATACACGAGCGATGCGCCGGTACTCACGTTTTCGCTCACGTGCAACACGGCCGAGACCGTCCTCACCATCCGTGACAACGGGCCGGGCGTGCACGCGTGTGACCTGCCGTATGTGTTTGAAAAGGGCTTCACCGGTGACTCCGGTCACGAAAAGAGCAAGGCCACCGGCATGGGCCTCTACCTCGCACGCGAGATCGCAAAGGAGCTCGGGCTCACGCTCAGCGCCGCGTCCGACTGGGGCGCGGGGTTTGCGGTGTGCATCTCCTTCCCCGTCGTAACGCAATAGCATCGGAATCCAAAAGCGAAGACGCCGCGGCTGCGGCGTCTTCGCTTTTTGCGTTTTCCCCACCGACCGGCTGCAGCGCACAGCCGTGCATCCGATCGCGCAAGATGCCCCGGCAGCTTTCGCTGCCGGGGCAAAGGGGGATGCGACATCTAACGGGTGGTACGTCAGACGATATTATACTTCTTGAGCAGATCCACCACGACGTTGTTGACCAGCGGCTCCTTGACGAGGTCAAGCAGCGGCAGCACCGACGGGAGCAGGAACTCCAGCGGCTTCTTGCCGTCGAGCAGCTTGCTGGTGGCGTAGAGCAGGTCGCGGATATCATACACGCTGCCCCAGACCTCGGGCACGCCGCGGTCGACGTTGCAGAGCGTGTAGACCGCTTCCATCGCGGTGCGGATGGAATACTCGGTGGTGAACACGGTGTCGCGCGGGGTGTCGGCGAACTGGCCGACGAACGCGAGGTTGACCGAACCGTCAGGCACGACCTTCGGGCGGTCGCCTTCGGCTCTGGGCTCAAAGAACGTGGTGACGTAAGGCATCATGCACGGCGTGGTGTTGCATTCGTTCGTGGCCAGATCCATGATCTGATCCTCGGGGATGCCGATGTGGTACAGCCACTCTGCCGCCAGCTCGATGCCGGTGCAGTCGCACATGTTCTTCTTGATGAAGTCGCCCTTGTCGTCCCAGCAGTTGAGGCCGTAGACCCAGATCAGGCAGTGATCCTTCGGCTGCTCCTGGAACTGACCCTGACGGTTGATCGTCCAGCTGATGAGCCAGCTCGAGTCGCGGCAGGTGACGATGCCGCCGGTGACGACCTTGCCGGAGAGCGGGTCGCGCTTGCAGATCTTCTGGATCGCATCGAGGATCTGCTTGTTGGCCGTGTCGACCGTCCAGGACTCCCAGCTGGTCTCCTTGATGTCCTTGAAGAACTTCTCGGGACGGCCGAAGGCCGGATCCTGCGCGGCAAGCTTCTTCCACATCTCGACGGACGGGCCTTCGCCGTTCTTGACCTTCACGACCGGCGCGTGGGTGTTGTCGCCGTAAGCGGACGCGTCGCCCTGGCAGCCGTTGGTGCAGATGACGAGATCGTTCTCGGTCAGCTCGATGACCTTTTCCACACCGCCCTGGGTGTACTCGATCTTCTTAGCGACCTTCTTGTCCTCGGTGCAGTCGCAGACGATGTTCGTGACCGTGGTGTCGAAGAGGACCTTTCCGCCGTGGTCGGTGATGTATTTGCACATCGGGAGGATCATGGACTCATACTGGTTGTAGCGGGTGAAACGCAGCGCGCTCAGGTCGGGCAGACCGTCAATGTGGTGGATGTAGCGCTGCAGGTAGAGCTTCATCTCAAGGGCGCTGTGCCACTTCTCAAACGCGAACATGGTCTGCCAGTAGGTCCAGAAGTTCGTGGCGTAGAACTCATCGTCAAACACGTCATCGATCTTCTTGTCCTCGAGGGACTTGTTGGTCGCCATGAACAGCTTGAGCAGCTGCGTGGCGGCGCCCGGCGTCAGGCCGTACTTGCGGTCGGTGTGGGCGTCCTGGCCCTGCTTCTCGGTGACGCGGCACAGGGAGAAGTTCGGGTCTTCCTTGTTGAGGTAGTAGTACTCGGAGAAGATCGTCTCGCCCGGGTTCACGATCGACGGGATGGACTTGAACAGATCCCACATGCACTCGAAGTGGTTATCCATTTCACGGCCGCCGCGCATGATGAAGCCCTTGGTCGCATCGTAGATGCCGTCGCAGGAGCCGCCAGCTACGGGCAGGTGCTCAAAGAGTGTGATGTGCTCACCGGGCATCTGTGCATCGCGGATCAAAAAGCAGGCCGCTGCCAGACCGGCCAGACCGGTGCCGACGACGTAAGCCGACTTGCCCTCGATGCCTTCGGGTTTTTTCGGCGTTGCAAACGCCTCATAGTTACCGCTGCTGTAATACATTCTGTGTACCTCCCATTCATGATGTGTTTTCCGTATTTTTTGTGCAGTCCGTCTGCACGGTTTCTTCTGTTACTGTCACTAACACTTGCTTCGAAAAAAAAGAAGCTTTCGTTTGACAATTATCAATATAGCGCATTTTGCCGTCTTTACTGCACCATTTGTTACACAAATGGCCGTAATTAAACATGACTGTGCGGTTTTGTTGAATGTCACAAGTTTGACGACTTTTTATTGTGCATTTTGACCGTTTTTCACCGCGTGTTCGATCAGAATGTGTCGTTTAGCACAAAAAGAGGCTGCTCGGAAGCGAAATCACGCTTCCAAGCAGCCTTGCCATCTATGAAATCGGAGAAAAAACTGCCTATAAATTGGCCATACTCTCGAGTGCGGAGCGGTCGAGCACGTAGATCTTCCCGCGGCCAGTCTGCAGCAGCCCCATCTGGCGCATGCCCTCAAGCTCTCTGCTGATGACCTCTCTGGTCGTGCCGAGGTGGTGCGAGATCTCCTCGTGCGTGATACGTGCGAAGCCGTCCTCGGGGTGTGCATCGGCTTTTTCAAGCACGACGCGCGCGATGCAGCTGCGCAGCGGGTGGAAGAAATAATACTCAATGTTATTGAGCACCTTCTGTACATTGCGTGCCGCAGTGCTGCGCAGAAACTGCTCCACGACCGGGGCCTCGGCGCAAAGCGGACGCAGCGCAACGATGTTGATATAGGCAAACACGGCATCACTGCTCGCCTGCAGGATGGGCATTGTGTCGCCCGGCTCTGCGCTGTCGAGCGTGTTGAGCACGCAGCAGCCGCCGCTGACGACCGACAGCAGTGTGATCTCGCGGCCGGTATCCGTCGCGATAAACACACGCAGTCCGCCGGAGAGCACGAGGAAAAGTCCGTTTCGCTCCGGCATGGAAAACACCACATTGTCCCCCGCGCGGTATGAGCGGACGATGGTGTTCAGGCGCAGCATCTGCTGCTGGGAGCTTGTGAGCGCATCCCAAAACGGCAAACACGGCGTGAAATCGTAGGAACGCTTGGTTCTATTCTTCTCCGTACTACTCACCTCCGCGGTATTTGCCCATATGTTACTGCCACTAACACATCTGTGTAAAAAAAAGAAAACCAGATGATATTATTTTATCAAACCGGCGCGTCCACTCTGTATCTTTTGTTACATATCTTGCGCTTTTTCAGTTTTGTTACACAACGCGGGTGTGCTCGGCTCATTTTTGATGTAGTTGACGAGCAGCTCGCCGGTGAATTGCACGACCGCGACCGGAGAGACGCCGAAGGACAGGTTCTCATAGATCGTCGTGCCGGTATATGCGTTGAGCAAGCACTGGTACACGGCATAGATGTTCACATCCGGCCGGATCGAACCGTCGGCCACGCCCTCGCGCAGCGCCTTGAGCGCCGGGACGGGGATCTCGCGGTCGTAATACTTCCAGAAGACATTGTTGACGTCGTTGCCCGTCCCCTTCTCCGAGTAGGCGGAGAACATCTCACGCGTGTAGTCATACCACTCCGGCCGGCGGTCATATGTGCGAAAATAGATGTGCATGCAGACGACGAACTTTTCATACCCGTTCTTGCAGGACGCAGCCTCGCGGGTATACTGCGCCATGAAATCCGAGAAAAACGTCGCCAATGCATCGCGCCACGCGGCAAAGACAAGCGCGTCCTTGTTGCGGAAATAGCGATACAGCGACGTCGGTGTCAGGCCGGCGGCCTCGGCGATGCGGCTGATGGGCGTCGCGGCGATGCCGTCGGCAATGAACAGCGACTGCGCCACATGGATGACCCGCTGGATGTTCTGTTCGCGTTGCTCGCTGCGTTTCATGGCTGCACCTCCCGTGTGAATACTGCCTACAGTATGCCATGTTTCCCCGCCGTTTGCAACTGAAAATGAAAAGAGTGCGCTGCCGGAACGGAAATCCGCAAGCAAAAAATGGGCGCTCTGCCGAAGCAGAGCGCCCACACAGGGGTTACATTTTGCGCTGTGCGGCGATTAGGCCTGCTCAGCCTTCTTGCTGTTAGACGCGATCGCCTTGCCGCCCTCGATGACGAGGTCGATTGCAAGGATGACCAGCAGGACAGCCAGAATACCACGGATGTAGAACCAGGCAACGCCCTGGCCGCCGGCGATGATGCCGACGATCTGAGCCTTGATGGTGAACACCAGAGAGGTCAGCGTCACGAGGATCATGAAGATCATCGGGAAGATGAACATCTTGTTGTTTCTGCCCATCTTGCCGAGCCAAGCGGCGACGGCCAGCAGGCCGAGGCCGGCGAGGAGCTGGTTGGCAGCGCCGAACAGGGGCCAGATCTTCGCATAGCCGGTCATGCCGAGCGCGATGCCGAGCACGACGGTGATCGCAGTGGAGACGTACGGGTTGCAGAGAACCTTGCGCGCGCCGGTAACGGTCGGGTCGGAAACCTTCTCACCGGGCTTGAGCCAGAACTCCTGGAACATGTAGCGAGCCAGACGGGTCGCGGTATCCAGAGAGGTCAGGCAGAACACGGAGACGGCCAGAACCATCAGCGTGTAGGTGACATTGACAGCACCTGCACCGAAGACCTTGCCGAGCATCTCGGACAGGCCGGTCGCAAAGACGACGGTCGGGGTGACGACTTCGCCGGTCTTGTAGCGCTCCCAGACGTACGCAACGGCGCACAGGGAAACGAGCGCGAGCACGCACTCAATGAGCATGCCGCCGTAGGCGATGGGCTGCGCGTCCTTCTCGTTGTTGAGCTGCTTGGCAGTCGTGCCGGAGCCAACGAGGGAGTGGAAGCCGGAGATCGCGCCGCAGGCGATGGTCACGAACAGAGCCGGGAACATATAGCCAAGGGAGCTGCCCGTCGGAGCGACGGTGTCAACAAAGCCGGTGAAGGCGGGCATGTCGAGAGACGGATGCGCGCCGACGACGCCGATGAGCGCGAGGAGCATCATGGCGTACAGCAGGAAGGAGCTGAGGTAGTCACGCGGCTGCAGCAGGATCCACACAGGCGTGACGGAAGCCACGAGGATGTAGATGCCGCAGATGATCATCCAGGTCTGGTAGCTGAGGTAGATCGGGTGCCACTTGATGCCGAGCCACATGATCACGGCGATGGCAACAACGCCGATGAGCGTGGACACACCGAGAGGCGCGTTTCTGCGGTACACGAAGAAACCGAAGAAGATCGCCAGGACGATGAACAGCAGCGAAATGATCGCCGTGGTCGCGTTGGCGGCAGACTTCGCCACATCGACAGCGCCGCTCTCTAGATAGGTGGCCTTGAACGTATTGGCAACGATGGACGCAAACGCGGCCACGACCAGGATCAGGGTCAGGTAAGAGAAGATGAGGAACAGGCGCTTTGCCTTCTTGCCGATACTGCTCTCAACAACGGTGCCGATGGACTGGCCGTCGTTGCGGACAGATGCAAACAGTGCGCCGTAGTCATGCACACCGCCGAAGAAGATACCGCCGATGAGGACCCACAGCAGCACCGGGACCCAGCCGAAAACAGCGGCCTGAATAGGACCGTTGATCGGGCCGGCACCCGCGATGGAGGAGAAGTGGTGTCCCATCAGGACAGGGGCTTTTGCGGGGCAGTAGTCCATACCGTCTTCCAGCTCGTGAGCCGGGGTGGTGCGGGACGGGTCGATACCCCACTGTTTGGACAGCCATCCGCCGTAGAACACATAGCCCAGGGCGAGAATGACAATACCAATAATCAGAATTACAGCAGCATTCATTGAATTAACTCCCTTCTTTCATATTCTTAAACAGTGTTGTCTTCAACAACTGTGCTGTACTGCGTCCGCTGCCGTTGGCAGCCGTTTTGCCGGTGCTCAGCTCCGCAACGCCGGTGTGGTAATCCATCCAGCCGTGGAAGGCGAGCTTGAAGCTCTTATAAATGCGTGTGCGGCGCAGGGCGCGCAGCGCATCCGGCTCACAGGTGTCACACAAAAAGATCGCCGTGATATAAGAGCACATATGGTTCGGACCCGGCTCAATCCGCTGCAGGCCGTCTGCACGCGCCTGCTCACGGCACTGCTCGAAAATCTCCTTCGTGAGCACGGGCACCGAGAAAATGTAGACATATTCGTTGTTGTCGGCCTCCCAGAGCTTGGCGGCCTTGACCAGAACATATTTCTCAGAATGGATGTGCAGCCCGGCCTCCGCGACCAGATGGCCCTTCGGCTCCTCGTGGCGCACAACATCAAAATATCCCGAATAACTGTGGCACAGTTTGTCGAGCGCTTCTTCGCGGGTCATTCGCTGTCCTCCCCGTTCGATGCAAAATTTTCATAGTATGCTTTCATGCAGGTCATGAACAAACTAAGAACAAAGTGTAAACACATTGCTAAGATTATGATAGCGCGCACACCAGAATCTTTCAAGTGAAAAGAATGACAAATATCTGGTTTCTTTTTTGTCAACTTTTCATAAGCATTGCACAAAAATACCGAAAGACGTTGCATTATGTAAACTGTTTTCGTTCAAATCATACAAGTCTGGTGGGAAACGCAATCTCATGATTTTTCAGCAAAAACATTTGTGGGTCATGAAATTGACGAACTTTTCTTCTGTTTTGCTCATCATTATGTAAACCATGCACAAAGCATGAATTTCTGCCGTGTTAAGAGGCAGGAATTTCGTCGAAAAATGATTGACAGGCGGAATGATTCCTGATAAAATGAAGCGTCTCAATTGGAATGATCTTCAGAGTCTTTCCGAAGCAAGATGCGACCGCCGCCGTGCCCCGCACGCCGGCCAAGGCCATACGGACAGCCGGGTCGAATGCCGCAAACCGCACGCATGTGCGGTGGCAACTTCTGTTGCCTTATTGATTGAGTTAAAAGCTCAAGTTTTATAAGTTGGTCACTTAAAACCAGGCTGCTTTCAGCATCCAAACTTGTGAAATGGTCAATAAGAGTAGTAAAAGTAATCTTTGCTATATAGACTCTCAAGACACGACATTCTGTTGGGAACGGTGTGCACGGGCCGGACGCGGCTGCGTGCCGACGTGCGCCAATCGGATTTGTCTCGCTCACAAGCGCCGCTGCTGACTTTGCAGCGGCGTTTTTTGTGCCTGAAGGGGGACATCAACCATGAAAAAAGTCATTGAGCTCCGGGGCGTCACCAAACAATTTGACGGCGAAACCGTTCTCGACAGCATCGACCTCGACATCTACGACAACGAATTCCTCACGCTGCTCGGCCCATCCGGCTGCGGCAAGACCACGACCCTGCGCATGATCGGCGGCTTCGAAACGCCCGATCAGGGGGACATTCTCTTCCTCGGAGAGCGCATCAACGACATTCCGCCGCACAAGCGCAGCATCAACACCGTCTTTCAGCGCTATGCCCTCTTCCCCCACCTGAACGTGTTTGAAAACGTCGCCTTCCCGCTGCGCGAGCAGAAGCTGCCGCGCGACGAGATCGAGCAGAAAGTCAACGAGATGCTTGCGCTCGTCAAGCTCACGGGCTTTGAGCGGCGCAACGTCACGCGTCTGTCCGGCGGCCAGCAGCAGCGCGTCGCCATCGCGCGTGCACTCGTGAGCCGTCCGCGCGTGCTGCTGCTCGACGAGCCGCTCGCCGCGCTCGACCTGAAGCTGCGCAAGGACATGCAGCAGGAGCTCAAGAACATCCAGAAGGCCACCGGCATCACGTTCGTGTTCGTCACGCACGATCAGGAGGAGGCGCTGAGCATGTCCGACACCATCGTCGTCATGTCGGAAGGGCGCATCCAGCAGATCGGCACGCCGATCGATATATATAATGAGCCGGAAAACGCTTTCGTGGCCGACTTCATCGGTGAGAGCAACATCGTCGACGGCATCATGCGCAAGGATTTCAGCGTCACGTTCTCGGGCCACACGTTCACGTGCGTGGACAAGGGCTTTGCCAAAAACGAGAATGTCGATGTCGTCATCCGCCCGGAGGACGTGGACATCGTGCCGATCGAGCAGGGCATGCTGCGCGGCACGGTCACGTCCATCACGTTCATGGGCGTGCACTATGAGATCATCATCGACATCAACGGCTTCAAGTGGATGATCCAGACGACGGACTACGTCGACGAGGGCGCAGAGGTCGGCCTTTATATCGAGCCCGACGCCATCCATATCATGAAAAAGTCCGAGTATTCGGGCATGTACGGCGACTACTCCTCGTTCAGCAACGAGCTGGACGAGCTCTCGGACGCAGAAAGTGAGCCGGACGAATGAGCAGCCGCATCCGCACCGAAAACCGCCGCGCCTCGCTGGCGCAGCGTCTGGCGCTCGCACCGTATTCCGTGTGGGCGGTCATCTTTGTGGCCGTGCCGCTCGTATTCGTGGCCTACTATGCGTTCACGGATGAGAGCTTCCGGTTCACGACCGAAAACCTGACGAAATTCTTCACCGCCGTGAGCACGATCACCGACGACAGCGGCGCTGCGCGTGAGGTGCACACCTACCTGCTCATCTTCTGGCGCTCGGTGAAGCTGGCTGTCATCTCCACGGCTGTCTGCCTGCTCATGGGCTACCCCATCGCATATATCATCGCGCGCGCCGCACCGCGCACGCAAAAGACGATCATCACGCTCATCATGATCCCGATGTGGATGAACTTCCTCATCCGCACCTACGCGTGGATGACCATCCTGCAGGACACGGGCCTGCTCAACGCGCTCTTTTCCGCGCTGCATCTCGGGCAGGCGCACATCATCGGCACGGAGGCCGCCGTCGTCATCGGTATGGTCTACGACTACTTCCCGTACATGATCCTGCCGATCTACTCGGTCATGGCCAAGATGGACACGCGCCTGATCGAGGCCGCGCGCGACCTCGGCTGCAACAGTCTCGGCGTGCTGCGCCGGGTCATCTTCCCGCTGAGCCTGCCGGGCGTCGTGTCCGGCATCACGATGGTGCTCATCCCGTCGATCAGCACCTTTTATATCTCGCAGAAGCTCGGCAACGGCAAGTTCTTCCTCATCGGCGATGCCATTGAGGGGCAGTACGTGGCCAACAACCTGCACTTCGCCGCCGCCATTGCCTTCATCCTCATGCTGATCCTGCTGGCGGCCATGGCGCTGATGAAGCGCGGCACGAACCGCCGCATCTACGGAGGTGTGTGATATGAAACGAGCTGCAAAAATCTACACCGCCCTCATCTTCGTGTTCCTGTTTGCGCCGATCGCGATCCTGCTGGTGTTCTCGTTCAACGACGCAAAGAGCCTGTCGGTCTTTTCCGGCTTCTCATTGAAATGGTATTACGAGCTGTTTCGTGACGCCGAAACGCTCAACGCGCTCAAAAACACGCTCATCCTCGCCGTGATTGCATCGATCGTCTCGACCGTGATGGGCACGGCCGCCGCCGTGGGCATGAATAAGCTCCGCAGCAAATATCTGCGCGCCGCGCTCGACACCGCGACCGACATCCCCATGATGAATCCGGATATCATTACCGGCATCTCGCTCATGCTCATGTTCGTGTTCTTCGGACGGCTGCTCGGCGCGACCACGAGTCTCGGCTTCTGGTCAATGCTCGCGGCGCACATCACGTTCTGTCTGCCGTATGTCATCATGCAGGTGCTTCCGAAGCTGCAGCAGATGGACCGCGCGCTGCCCGAGGCCGCAATGGATCTCGGCTGCACGCCGGTGCGCGCTTTCTTCCGTGTGGAGGTGCCGGAGATCCTGCCCGGCATCATCACCGGTATGATCATGGCCTTCACGCTCTCGCTCGACGATTTCGTCATCAGCTACTTCACGCAGGGCAGCGGCTTCCAGACGCTCCCGATCCGCATCTATAACATGACGAAAAAGACCGTCACGCCGAAGATGTACGCACTGGCGACGATCATCTTCTTCGTCATTCTCGCGCTGCTGCTGCTGACCAACCTCGTCGACGAGGACGACACACAGCGTATCCGCGACGCCCGCCGCGCCAAGCGCGAGGGCTGGAGCCGGCCGGAATTTCTCGGCGCCGTGGCGCAGATCGAGGGCGTGTATGTGCCGTCGCTGTACCGCCACG
>ERZ791645.348-NODE-348-length-40747-cov-4.193650_pt1 | contig 40747 bp, 40 predicted proteins | sample MGYA00509939_ERZ791645 | MGnify/ENA primary metagenome ERZ791645 (study PRJEB30046, sample SAMN00715249) | human gut metagenome | study: EMG produced TPA metagenomics assembly of the A metagenome-wide association study of gut microbiota in type 2... | reverse complement strand
CCCCGCCACACCGCCGCGGCGGCAGTCGGGGCGGACGGCCATCTTGGTGATGCAGCCCTCGTCCGCGACGGCGAGCAGCCCCGCGTAGCCGACGACGCTGCTGTTTTCTGCATCCAGCGCGACTAAGAAGGCCGAGCACGCGTTTTCAAGCTCCTCTGCGAGCATGTTGCGCGACCAGGGGTTCGAGAAGCATGTGCGCTCAAGCTCGGCAACGTCATTCAAATATTCGTTCGTCATCGGCACGATGCGGACTTTTTTCTTTAACTGTTCCATTGGTTTCCTCCGGTCATTTGGCTTCCAGCCAGTTTATGCCCCAGTGGGCCTCGGCGGTCAGGGGAACGGAGAGGTGCACTGCGCCCTCCATCTCCTCGGTGAGGAGCCGTGCGACCGCCTCCTTTTCCTCCTCCGGGCACTCGACGATGAGTTCGTCGTGCACCTGCAAAATGAGCTTTGCCTTTAAGTTTTCCTTGTGCAGCCGCTCGTCGACGCGCACCATTGCGAGCTTGATGACGTCCGCGGCTGTGCCCTGGATGGGCATGTTGCGCGCGACACGCTCGCCGAACGAACGGGTATTGAAGTTGCTCGCCGTCAGCTCGGGCAGCGCGCGGCGGCGGTGCATCAGTGTTTCGACATAGCCGCGCTCCTTCGCCTGCGCGACGACCTCATCCATATAGCGGCGGATGCCGGGGAAGCGCTCAAAGTACGTCTCGATATATTCCTTCGCCTCGTACACCGGCACGCCGATGTCCTGCGCGAGCGAGAAGGCGGAAATGCCGTATACGATGCCAAAATTCACGGCCTTCGCGTGCGAGCGCATCTGCTTGGTGACCTGATCAGTCGGCACGCCGAAGACCTGCGCGGCCGTGACGGTGTGGATGTCCTCGCCGGTCAGAAACGCCTGCTTCATCGCCTCGTCGTCCGCGATGTGCGCGAGCAGCCGCAGCTCAATCTGGCTGTAGTCCGCGTCGACGAGCACGCAGCCGCTTGCTGGGACGAACATGCGGCGGAATTCGCTGCCGAGCTGCGTGCGCGTGGGGATATTCTGCAAATTCGGCTCGGTCGAGCTCAAACGGCCCGTCGCCGTGACGGTCATCTGGAAGCTCGTGTGGATGCGCCCGTCGGGCGCGATGACCTTCAAAAGACCGTCGCAGTAGGTCGAGCGGAATTTTGCGTACTGGCGGTACTGCAAAACCTCTTCGACGATGGGATTCTCCCACCGCAGTTTTTCGAGCACGTCCGCGTTCGTCGACCAGCCGGTCTTCGTCTTTTTGCCGTGCGGGAGCTGCAAGCGTTCAAAGAGCACCTCGCCGAGCTGCTTGGGGGAATTGATGTTGAACGGCCCGCCCGCCTCTTCATAGATGTGCTGCTCGAGCGTCTTGAGCTGCACTTCCATCTCGCTGCCGAAGGCCGCGAGAGCGTTCGCGTCCACGCGCATGCCCGCGTGCTCCATGCGCGCGAGTACGGCGCAGAGGGGCAGCTCAACCTCATAATAGAGCTCGTGCAGCTCGCGCTTCTCAAGTTCGGGGGCAAAGGTCTCATACAGCGCATCGACGGCGCTGGTATAGACGTGGAACGCCGTCTCGGCCTCGGCCGTGTTGCCGAGCATCGAGAAAGCGTCTGGATCTAAGTGCTTCGGCTCGGCAAGCGTCTGGTGGAAGTAGGCGGCGAAGAGCGACGCGATATCGTACTTGCCCGCCGTCGCGTCGAGCAGGTACCCTGCGAGCGCGGTGTCAAAAATGAACCCTTCGATGGGAAGGTCGTTTTCGAGCAGCGCGCGCTGGAGGTCCTTGACGTTGTGGCTGACTTTCTTGATATCATCCGAGAACAGGGCGCGCAGCAGCGCGTTCCAGTCGCCCTCGTAGCGGCTGAAGCAGAACTCGGCAGAGACGGCGGTCGATTCGCCTGCAACGAAGTCGACGATCACGCCGGAAAGGTCCGGCAGCGCCAGCAGCGTCACATGCTCCGCCTTGCGGAAGAGCGAGAGATATTCCTTGGCCTTTTCCACCGTGGTCACGGCCTCGGCGGTCACGGTGAGGTCGACCGGCTCCTCGGCGGCGGGGATGTCGGCGGGCGGCTTGAGACCGTATTTGTCGATGAGCTTGGTAAATTCCAGCTTCATAAAGAGCGGATAGAGCGCGTCTGACGGCGCCTTGCGCAGATTGTCCTGCGGAGAAAATTCGAGTGGTGCGTCCGTCACGATGGTCGCGAGGTGGAAGCTCTGGCGTGCGCTCTCCTCGCCCTCGGTGAGCTTTTTGATGACGTTCGGCTTGGCCTCGATATCGGGGAGCAGCCGGTAAATTTCGTCAATGCTCTGGTATTTCTGGATGAGCGCCATCGCCGTCTTTTCGCCAACGCCCGGCACGCCGGGGATATTGTCGCTCGCGTCGCCCATCAGGGCTTTGAGGTCGACAATGTGGATGGGCGCAAAGCCGTAGACCTCACGAAAGCTCTCGGGCGTCATGTCCTTCGTCGTGGTCTGGCCCATGCGCGTGGAAATGAGCTTGACGGTCGTATGCTCGGTCACGAGCTGCAAAGAATCCTTGTCTCCCGTGGCGACGGCACAGTCCCAGCCTGCGCTTTCGCACTTGCGCGAGATCGTGCCGATCAGATCGTCGGCTTCAAAGCCCGCGAGCTCGTAGCGGGGGATGTTCATCGCGTCGAGCACGTCCTTGAGCACCGGCATCTGCATGGCGAGCTCTTCGGGCATGGCGTGGCGCGTGGCCTTGTAGCCCTCGTACTCGAGGTGGCGGAACGTCGGCTCGCGGCGGTCGAAGGCGACGCACAGCGCCTCGGGCTTTTCCTCGTCGAGTAAGCGGCCGAGCATCGTCAGAAAGCCGAAGATCGCGTGGGTGAAAAATCCGTCGCGCGTGGTGAGCGGACGGACACCGTAATAGGCGCGGTTGATGATGGAGTTGCCGTCTAAAACCATCAGCTTCACGGCATGCACCTCCCAAAATGCAAATTTTTACTAAATATAGTATAGCGCAAAGCAAACAAAAACACAACAGAAACCGGCGGAACTCTCGGCGCGGAGTGAGAAAGTGTGGTAAAAATAAACAGAACACTTGCAATTTCTTGTCGGGATGTTTATAATATTGACTGAAAATCTGTTTTGCTTCCTAATTTTTTGTTAGGAAGCGGGCGGAAAAACAAAAAAGAAAGGGAGAAAATCATGGAAAAGCTATTTAAGCTGAAGGCCAACGGTACTACGGTACGCACCGAGATCCTTGCCGGTCTTACCACGTTTATGACCATGGCCTACATCATCGCGCTCAACCCGAACCTGCTGACCAACTTTGCAGTGGGTACGCCGCTGTGGAACGGTGTGTTCCTTGCCACCTGCATCGCCTCGGCGATCGGCACGATTTGCATGGCGTTTTTCGCCAACAAGCCGTTCGTCATGGCGCCCGGCATGGGACTCAACAGCTTCTTCGCGGTGGTCGTCGCCAACATCGCGGTCATCAACGAGTGCGAGTACGAGTCCGCGTTCCAGGCGGCGCTCGTCATCATCCTTGTCGAGGGTATCGTGTTCCTCATCCTCACGCTCTTAAAGGTGCGTGAGAAGATCGTGGAGGCCATTCCTCTCGGCGTGCGCTACGGCATCGCTCCCGCCATCGGTCTGATGCTGATGAACGTGGGCCTTGGCTCCAACGTCGGTATCTACTCTGAAAACGGCGGCCCGTTCTACATGATGCGTGACTTCTTCGGTGCGCTGACGCCCAGCATCATCAAGGGCAACATGGGCGCGGGCTACGATGCGATGGTCCTGACCGTCGTGACCGCGTTCCTCGGCGTTTTCGTCATGGTCGTCCTCGCCAAGAAGGGCGTGAAGGCGGCAGTGCTGCTCGGCATGCTGTTCTCGTCCGTCATCTACTGGGCGGGCAGCGCCATCTTCCTGCATGTCAATCCGTTTGCGAGCCTCGCGACTGCGAGCTTTGTCCCGCCTTTCGCCGACATGGTCTCCACCACGCTTTTCAAGTTTGACTTTGCGGGCTTTGTGAACATCGGCTGGTTCACCGCCATCACGCTCGTCATCACCTTCTGTATGATCGATATGTTCGATACCATCGGCACGCTCGTCGGTACGGCCTCCCGCGCCGGCATGGTCGATCAGGACGGCAACATGCCCCAGATGAAGGAAGCCCTGCTGTCCGATGCCATCGGTACGGTCGCGGGTGCCTGCACCGGTACCTCCACCGTCACCACGTTCATCGAGTCCGCCTCCGGCGTGGAAGCGGGCGGCCGCACGGGCCTGACCGCGCTCACCGCGGGCATCCTGTTCCTCGCCTGCATGTTCCTCGCCCCCATCGCCGCCGTCATCCCCGGCGCTGCGACCTCCGCCGCGCTGATCTATGTCGGCGTTCTGATGCTCCAGGGCCTCAAGAATGTGGACTTCAGCGACATGGACCAAATGCTGCCGGTGTCCATTATGCTCATCGGTATGCCGATCTCCGGCTCCATCGGCCACGCCATCGGCCTGGGCCTCATCTCCTACACCTTTGTCAAGGTGCTCTCCGGCAAGGCTAAGGACGTCAGCGTTCTGACCTACGTGATCTCCGCGCTGTTCCTTGTCAAGTTCTTCGCCGTCGTGTAAGTGTGTGAAAAAACCTTAAAAAGAGCGTCCCGAACGGGACGCTCTTTTTTTCTGCGCCGAGGTATGATATCATGACGAAGATACATAGGGTAATAGGAGCGCACGGCGAAAAAACCTTGAAAAATCAAGGATTGCAACTGCCGGTTGACAAATTTGACAGTGCGCTTTCTTTCCCGCAACCGCGAAATAGGCTATGATAACGCCATCCAGACGGCGCGGGACCGCGCCTTAGAATTCAGGAGGAAGACGATATGATCTTAGCGGATAAAATCATCACGCTGCGCAAAAAGGCGGGCTGGTCGCAGGAGGAGCTGGCAAGTCAGCTCGGGGTGACGCGCCAGTCGGTATCCAAGTGGGAGGGCGCGCAGTCCGTGCCCGACCTTGACAAGGTGGTGCAGATGAGCCGGCTGTTTGGCGTGAGCACCGACTATTTATTGAAGGACGAACTCGAAGAAGAGGAGTTCGTCGAATCCGAGGCGGACGAAACGCCGCTGCGGAGAGTGACGATGGAGCAGGCGGCGCGATACCTTGCGCTGCGCAAGGCCTGCGCGCCGAGGATCGCACTGGCGGTGGCGATGTGCATCATCTCGCCGGTCGTGATCATTTTTCTCTCCGCCATGGCGGACGCGGGCCTGGGCGGTATTTCGGAGGATCTGGCCGCAGGTCTCGGCGTGAGCGTCATTTTGGTGCTGGTCGCCATTGCGGTAGGGATGTTCCTCTCGTGCGGGGCGAAGACGAAGGAATTCGACTTTCTTGAAAAAGAGCCGTTTGAGACCGAGTACGGCGTGAGCGGCATGGTGCGCGAGCGGCGCAAGGCCTATGAGCCGACCGCCTCGCGCTGTACGATCCTCGGCGTGGTGCTGTGCATCCTTGCTGTCGTGCCGCTGATGCTCGGGGTCGGTCTCGCGTCGTCCGATGTCGCCGCGCTGCTCGCGCGCGTCGCTCCGGCGGATGTTTACGCCGCGGCGGAGGTGGATGCGCTGCTGCTTCTGGTCGCCTGCGGCGTGGGCGTGCTCGTCTGGAGCGGAACATACACCGGCGCGATGGACCAGCTGCTCGAGGAGGGCGACTACACGCGCAAAAAGAAGGCGCGCAGCGGCGTAATGAGCACAGTGTCGCTCATCTACTGGCTGAGCGTGACGGCGATCTTCCTGTTCTACACCTTCGGACCCAAGGGGAACGGCCAGCCGCAGTATAGCTGGTTTATCTGGGCCGTTGGCGGCGTACTGTATGCGGCGGTGATGGGTATTGTGTCGCTCGTGCTGTATCACAAGGATAAAATGTAAAGCGCACTTGACAAATCGGAGCAGTAGTGCTATCCTGCGAGTAAAGCAAACTTGACATTTTTAAATTTTCTCTTGACAGTTTAGAATTAGATGATATGATTTTGATATCGTAAAGATATTCGAAACGGCTGCAAGAAGAAAAGAGGGAGAACCTTATGCTCTATATTGAACACCTGACCAAGACCTTCGGCGAAAAGAAAGCCGTGGATGATCTGTCGCTCCACATCGCGCCAGGGGAGATCTACGGCTTCATCGGCCACAACGGCGCGGGCAAGACCACGACGCTCAAGTCGGTCGTCGGCATCCAGCAGTTCGATTCCGGCAGGATCACGATCGGCGGGCACTCCATTCAGGACGATCCCATCGCCTGCAAGAAGATGCTCGCCTACATCCCGGATAACCCCGACCTCTACGAGTTTATGACGGGCATCCAGTACCTCAATTTCATCGCCGACATTTTCGGCGTGGAGGAAAGCGCGCGGCAGGAGCGCATCCGCAAGTACGCGGACCTCTTCGAGCTGACGACCGACCTGGCGCAGCCCGTCGCGGCCTATTCCCACGGCATGAAGCAGAAGCTTGCCATCATTTCGGCGTGGCTGCACGAGCCGAAGCTCATTTTGATGGATGAGCCGTTCGTCGGCCTCGACCCGAAGGCTTCACATATCTTAAAGGGCATGATGCGCGAGGTGTGCGACGCGGGCGGCGCGATCTTCTTCTCGACCCACGTGCTCGAGGTGGCCGAAAAACTCTGCGACAAGGTCGCCATCATCAAGGGCGGCAAGCTCATCCGCTCCGGCACGATGGAGGAGGTCAAGGGCGACGACTCGCTCGAGGAGGTCTTCCTTGAGCTGGAGGGCGAATCATGCTGAAAACGCTCGTCAAGAAGCAGCTGATGGAAATTTTCCGCAGCTACTTTTATAATGCCAAAACCAATAAAAAACGTTCGACGGCGGGGATTATCGCTTATATCCTGCTCTTTGCCGCGTTGATGATCGGCCTGATCGGCGGGATGTTCACGGGGCTTTCCGCTTCACTCTGTGCGCCGCTTGCGCAGGCGGGGATGGGCTGGCTCTATTTTGCACTCATGTCGCTGCTCGCCATCTTTCTCGGCGCGTTCGGCAGCGTGTTCAACACGTATTCGGGCCTGTACTTCGCTAAGGACAACGACCTGCTGCTGTCTCTACCCATCCCGGTGCGGACGCTGATGGCCTCGCGGCTGCTGACGGTCTATCTCATGGGTCTCATGTACTCCGCGGTCGTCATCCTGCCCGCGGTCATCGTCTACTGGGTCACGGTCTCGACGGCGCCGATGGCGCTCCTCGGCGGCGTGCTGCTGACGACGCTCATCTCAATCTTCGTGCTCACGCTCTCGTGCGCGCTGGGCTGGGTCGTGGCGAAGGTGAGCCGTAAGCTCAAGCACAAGAGCTTCATCACGGTCATCGTCTCGCTCGCGGGGCTTGCCATCTACTATTTCTTCGTCTTCAAGGCGCAGACGGCCATCGAGCAGCTCGTCGCCAACGCCGCGGTCTACGGTGAGAAGATCAAGGGTGCGGCGCACCCGCTCTACGTCTTTGGCCTGACCGGTACGGGCGATGTGACAGCGATGCTGCTGAGCGCGGCGGTCATCCTCGCGCTGTTTGCGCTGACGTGGACGCTGCTCTCGCGCAGCTTTTTGCAGATCACGACTGCGTCGGGCGCATCGGGCAAGGCTGTGTACCGCGAAAAGGCCGTCAAGCGCCGGAGCATCGATGGGGCACTTTTCGGCAAGGAGCTCGCGCGCTTCACCGCGAGCCCGAACTACATGCTCAACAGCGGCCTCGGTATCCTGCTGCTGCCGATCTCGGGCATCCTGCTTTTGTGGAAGGGCGGAACGGTCGTGTCGCTGCTGAACGAGGCCTTCACCTCGCAGAGCGGCTGCGCGGAGGTGCTGCTCTGCACCGGCGTGTGCGCCATTGCGTCGATGAACGACATGGCGACGCCGTCGGTCTCGCTCGAGGGAAAGTCCCTCTGGCTCGCGCAATCGCTGCCCGTCAAGCCCTGGCAGGTGCTTCGCGCAAAGCTCAAGGTACAGCTTGCGCTCACGGCCCTTCCAGCACTCGTGCCGCTTGCCTGCATGGCGTTTATCCTGCCTGTGACGGCGGCGCTGCCGCTCGTTTTTGCCGAGGCACTCGCGTACATCGCGTTTTCTGCGTGCCTGGGGCTGACGCTCGGCGTCGCGCGGGCAAACCTGACGTGGACGAGCGAGCTCATGCCCATCAAGCAAAGTCTGGCCGTGACGATCGCGCTGTTCGGCGGCTGGCTCTACGCCATCGTGTTCGCGGGGCTCTACCTCTGGCAGGGGTGGAAGCTCGGCGCGGCTGCGTATCTCGCCATCGCGGCGGCGGTGACGCTCGCGGTGACAGCGCTGCTTCTTCGCTGGCTCAAAACGAGGGGCGCACAGCGCTTTGCGATGCTGTAAAGGAAAATAAAATGAGAGAGTGCGGCGGTCGAAGGACCGCCGCACTTCTTTTATATAGGCAGGAGCAAAAATTTACACAGTTCGTTCTTGCGGAAAGCGGCGGACCATGCTGTTATGTGACTACACTCACAAGTAAACTTTGAGGAGCGTGATCGATATGCTGCTGCGCGGCAAGCAGGCGAGCGGACTTTTGACGCAGCAGAAGATGCTGCGCGCCGCCGTAAAGCTGTTTTTGGAAAAGAGATATGAGGGCACGACGACCGCGGAGATCGCCCGCGCCGCGGGCATGCCGCCAAGCTCGTTTTTCCGGGCCTTTCCCAGTAAGGAGGCGCTGCTGCTCGAGCTTGACAAGCGGATGTTCAGCGGGCAGTTCACGCTGGCCGAGCAGCACAGCGCGGCACGTGCTCTACGCGGTGGAGACGGCTGTCCAGCTCCACATCGCCGAGCTGACCGAGCCGCTGCGCGAGCTGTACGTGACGGCCTACACGCTGTCGTCAATCTCGGCATACCTGTATCGCAGCACGGCGAAGCGGCTGGAGGGCATCTTCGGGGACGATCTTCCGGACGCGGAGGCCAAGGACTTTTACGAGATGGAGATCGCCTCGACGGGCATGATGCGCTCGTTCGTGGCCGTGCCGTGCGACATGTACTTTACCGTGGAGCGCAAGATCGCGCGCTTTTTGGAGTGCGCGTTTAAGCTCTGCAATGTGCCGCCAGAGCGGCGGCGGGGGCGGAGAACAATTGGGAGAGTTGGACGATATTTGATGGCACCAATTTGAACCTGTCGGACGGTAGTTGCTATTTAGGTGGCAATGTTACTATTAGCGGCGAAATTACAATCAGCGGAGCCGTCACATTTGATTTGAATGGGTATACCTTGACCTGTAATGCTACAGACGAGGATATGTTTTGTGTGTACGATGGTAAAACGCTAACGATAAAGGACAGCGGCACTGACGGCACCATTGATGGTCAAAATAAGAACTGCGGTTTTTCTGTGTCTAGCGGCACACTGATCTTGGAGAGCGGTATCATTGCGAATTGCAGAGATGACGATGGTGATGGCGGTGCTGTGGATATTGGAAAGGACTGCGTATTCACGATGAGAGGTGGTACGATCAGTAATTGCAATGCACAACACGAAGGCGGTGCTATATAGGAAAAGAGGACGGCTAAAGCCGTCCTCTTTTTTCAGCTCTCCATGTGCTTGCCGAGAAAGCCTGCGATGGCCTGCGCGAGCTTGTACTCCGTCTCGCCTGCGGCTGACTCGCCCTCGGTGCCGATGAAGACCACGAGCCCGAGTGCGTCGCCCTCGGAGATGATGGGCGCGGCGATGGTCGCGCAGTAGCGGTCGAGCGACTCGGTGACGAACACGCTGCGCTCGCTCGGCACGGCGCGGTAGATACCGCGGTCCTCCATGATCTGCTCGAGCTGCGGGCTGATGCGCTTGCCGATGAGGTCGCGGCGCGCGCTGCCTGCCGCGGCGATGACGCTGTCGCGGTCGGTCACGGCCACGCTCGTGCCGGTCGACTTGCTCAGCGTGTCGCACAGCTGCGCGGCAAACTCATCTACGCCGCCCATGAGCGAATACTTCTTAAAAATGACCTCCCCGTCCTTGCTCGTGTAGATCTCCAACGGGTCGCCGTTACTGATAACATGGACACGGAAAACCTTGTCCTCGCGGCCTTTTGAGGACTGGATCAGCAGATTTTCGATATTTTCCGTGCCTTCGCTAAAATTTGCGGCGTCCTCCGTTTCCACGGGGAGGGTTCCGCAGCGCAGCAGCGTGTCGATGTCGGTTTTGAGCTTAATTTCTAAGTGATCTTCAAAGACGAGGATCTTGTCGATCAGCAGCTCCAGATCATTTCGTTCCAGCTTATCCTTTTCCAGAATGTCGCGGAACACGTCGATGGCGGTCTTGGCCACGCGGTTCACCTGAATGATGGTGTTGCGCTTGTCAGATAGCAGGTCGATCTGGTGGTGGATGCCGTCGATCTTCTTCTGGAGGTCGGCTTCCATCTCATCATACAGCGCCTCGATGGAGGCTTCCTGCTCCGGCTTTTTCATAATCTCCCGGATGCGCTGGCGCTTCGTCACCTTCAATTCTTCGGTGAGGTCGGCCAGCACCTCGGCGAGATTGTCCGCAGACTGCTCCGTTTCCGCCACCTGCTCGGTCTCGCGCTTTAATTCCTCGTTGAGCTGCGTCAGCATGGCGGCAGAGCTGTCCGCCAGCTTACGGACGTAGCTTTTCAGCAGCTCATCCAGCTTATCCACCCGGATATGGTGGCTGGTGCAGCCCTTGAGACCGCGCCGGTGATACGTCCCGCAGGTGTAGGCGGGGGCGAGATCGGAGCGGCTCATGGCGAACAGGGGGCTGCCGCAGTCGCCGCACTGCAAAAAGCCGGAGTACACGTTGTCGTTGATCTTCACGCCGCGATAGTTGCTGCGGCTGCGCTTTTCCCGCAGGGCGCGGGTGATGGCGAAGGTGCGGTAGTCGATGACGGCCTGATGGTGGTTCTCAATGACGATGTGCTCATCATCGTTGCGCTTGATGTCCTTGCCGTTGATCTTGGCGCGGGTGTACTTGCCCTGACGGAGCGTGCCGATATAGAAATCGTTGTCGAGAATGCCCTGCACCGTGGCGATGGCCCATGCGTTCTTGGCCTCCCGCTTGGATTTCTTGCCCGCCGCCTCCTTGCGCATCCGCTCGGACATACGCGGCGTGGGAACGCCCTGATCGGTGAGATAGTTGGCGATTTTTTTGTAGCCCCAACCGGCGTTGCTGTAGAGGTCAAAAATCCTGCGGACGGTCTCGGCCTCGGTGGGGATGATCTCAAACTGCTTGTCCTCGGTGACGAGATAGCCGTAGGGTGCGGCGCAGATCCACTCGCCGTCGTTCTGCCGCCGCTTCACAACGCTGCGCACCTTGCGGGAGGTGTCCGTGACGGGCATTTCATTCACGAGGAACTGAAACTGGATTTTCAACCAGTCGTCGTCATTGGGGAAGTCCACGCCGTCGCCGATGGAGATGATGCGCACGCCTGCGTCGCGCAGGTCTTCCAGCTCCACGAGGCCGCGCGAGTTGCGGCGGGAAAAGCGGGAAAAGTCCTTGATGATGAGAATGTCGTATTTGTGGCGCATCAGCCCCCGGCGCATCTCCTGATAGCCCTCGCGCTGCTCAAACGTGTAGCCGGAGCGGTCGCGGTCTTCAAAAAACGTCAGCGTGCTGCCGGGAAAATGGGTTTTTACATAGTCCTCGATGATGGCCTTCTGGTTCTCGATGGAGATGTTCTTCTGATCCTGCTCATCATCCACGGAAATACGGGCATAGCCCGCGATGTCAAAGCGTTCAATCAATTTGGCTCACCGCCCTTTAAGTATTTTGCCATCTCCCGGTCGAAGTCGGAGATGTATGCCGCCCGTGGACGGCAGTTGACGAGGATTTCTCGGTAGCTGAGCTTGGATTCACTCCTCATTTGTGGTCTTCTCTGCGTGTTCTGCCCAGTCCGGCAACCGTGCCGCATTTTCAACTGGTGACAGTTTGTCACCAGTTCACTGCCTTCCTCTTTCAGGCGCTGTTTCAGCTTGTTCCAGTATTTTCGCCCGGTATTGTAGTCGGGGCTGTCTGTCAAAACGCCGACCACATCCACGACGGAGAAGTACCATTCCTCGCGTTCCGCATCCCACGCCACGCGGATCTTCTGATCCTCAAAAAGCTGGATCACGCTGTTGTCCGGTGCTTTCATCTGATCCCCCCATCCTGCGCAAGTCATACTTTTTACCATGTTACCACTTGTAATAGCCTTTATGTTTTGCTTATTGAATAACATTGTATCATGTGAATCGAGGATGTGCAACCGGAAAATGATCTGACAAGGAAAACCACTCCACTTTTTCGCGCGTGTCAGGCATTGCGTTTTTTGTCCACATGTAGTACAATTAAGAAATAAAAATGGTGTAATCCCAACATTTTTCGGGTGGGAGACGGCAATTTGCCGGATGCACTGAAATACCCCCGCTTTGCACACTGCTGCGGCGGAGTTGATAGGAACGAAATGCCGTGTATAAGAGATTTTGGAAACGATTGATTGATACAGTTCTCTCGCTGATTGCTTTAATTATTCTTTCGCCCCTGCTTCTGCTCACCGCGCTTGCGGTCAGGCTGTCCTCTCCGGGGCCGGTGCTGTTCAAGCAGCAGCGGCTGGGGCTGCATGGAAAGGTCTTCACCATCTATAAGTTCCGCTCTATGGCGGACGGTGCGGAGCATACCGGCAGCGGTGTTTACAGCGGGAAGGGCGACCCGCGCGTGACAAAGGTGGGAAAGCTGATTCGTGCGACCAGTATTGATGAGCTTCCGCAGCTCATCAATATTATTGTCGGCGATATGGCCATTGTAGGGCCGCGCCCACCGCTGACCTATCACCCTTGGCCGGTGGAGCAGTACACGGAAGAACAGTTTCATATGTTTGACGTTCGCCCTGGCATTACCGGCTGGGCGCAGGTGCATGGCCGCAAGGGCGTGGAATGGCACGATCGCATCAAAATGAACGTCTGGTACACGCAGCACGTTTCCCTTGCGCTGGATATCAAGATCCTTTTCATGACTGTGTTCAAGGTCCTGCGCAACGAGGATAATGTCAATACCGGCGCGACGGTCTGAGGGAGATCAAATGCTGAAACTCATGTATATCACAAATGATCCTGCGGTTGCGAAAATCGCGGCGGACGCAGGCGTTGACCGCATCTTCATCGACATGGAGGTGCTGGGGAAGGCAGAGCGTCAGGGCGGGATGGATACGGTGCAGTCCCACCATGTACCGGAGGATATTGCAAAGGTCCGTGCCGCCATCGGCGATCAGGCCGAGATCATGGCGCGCGTCAATCCGATGAATTCCAACTCGCAGACGGAGATCGACGACGCCATCGCAAACGGTGCGGACGTTATTATGCTCCCCATGTGGCGCACGGCGGATGATCTGCGGCAGCTTATGCGCATGGTGAATGGGCGCGCGAAGGTCATGCCGCTGCTGGAAACCGACACGGCAGCAGAGCATCTGCCGGAGGCGCTGGGCATACCGGGCATCGACCAGATGCACATCGGCCTCAACGACCTGCACCTGTGCTATCATCAAAGATTCATGTTCCAGCTCCTGACGGACGGCACGGTGGACAGGCTTTGCACTCAACTCCGTGAAGCAAATATTCCCTATGGTTTTGGCGGCGTGGGTCGCCCCAGCTCGGGAATGTTACCGGCAGAATGCATCATCGCCGAGCATTACCGTCTCGGCTCGCAGTATGTCATTCTGTCCCGCAGCTTCTGCAACACGGAGAAGACGACGGACTTGGATGAAATACGGCGCATCTTCACCGAGGGTGTGGCGGATATCCGCCGCGTTGAGCGGGACTGCGCCGCTTGGACGCAGAAGCAGTTTGACGAGAATCACCGCAGGGTCTGCGCCTGCGTTGAGAAGATCGTGAAAGGAATGGGCGCATGAACATTCTGGTAACCGGCGCGTTTCAACTCAATAGCGGCGAGCGCGAGCAGCTGGAATCTTCCGGACACAAGGTCTTCATCCATGGCGACGAACGCGCCCCGGTGGACTGCCCGGAGCGATACGAGGCGGTCGTGTGCAACGGCCTGTTCCTCTACAATTCCATTGAGCGCTTTACGAGCCTGCGGGTCATCCAGCTCACCAGCGCAGGGCTTGACCGTGTGCCGCTGGACGATATCCGGGCGCGCGGCATTGCGCTGCACAACGCCGCGGGCGTGTACAGCGTCCCGATGGCGGAGTTCGCCGTTTGCGGAATTTTACAGCTATATAAGCAGAGCCGCTTTTTTGCGGCGAATCAGATGCGGCACAAATGGGAGAAGCATCGCGGTCTGCTGGAGCTTTCCGGCAAGCGGGTGTGCATCCTCGGCTGCGGAGACGTGGGGCGCGAGATCGCGAAGCGGCTGAAAGCCTTTGGCTGCCATATCACTGGTGTGAATCGCACCGTGCGGGAGCTGCCGGATTTTGACGAGGTTTTGCCTCTGGATAAGCTGGCAGAGACTGCGGCGGCCTGTGATATTCTGGTGTGCTGCATCGCCCTGACGCCGGAGACGCGCGGCATCGTGAGCGAGGAGATTTTTGGCTGCCTGCATAATGGCGCGATGTTCGTCAACGTCGCCCGCGGCGCGCTGGCAGACGAGGCTGCGCTGACCAGGTGGCTGCAAAACGGCGGCTGCGCGGTGCTGGACGTGTTTGAAGAAGAACCCCTGCCCGAAAGCAGCCCGCTGTGGGAAATGGAAAACGTGATACTCACCCCGCACAACAGCTTCGTCGGAGAGGGGAACCGGGGGAGAATGTGGGAGAGGATAAAGGAGAGATTTGCTTTGGCAGAAGGGAACAATCAGAGTATTCTTGCAAGGCGGTGATTACTGTGGTTAGAGATAAGGACATTGCGAAAATCATTGCAGAAAGGCCAGAACTGAAAAGTCTGGTATTTCAGAGAGGGTTTTTGATTACTAATTGTCAGTTTGACATAAATACGCTGGCCTTTTGCAGCGATTGGAAGTTGTACACAATGGGAGCTTTCGCGGTATGGCTGCATCCAAACACTGATTTTTACACTTTCCAGACGGATAGCACTGTGCTTTTTTTGATTGGTCATGCCTATAATCCAATCACAAAGGCATACCGAGAGACGGAGATTCTCCGTGAATTTGCAAGCGCATGGTCTAGGAGTAGAGAAGCCACGGACAAGTACCTCAATGGATTAACAGGCATCTTCCTTGTCGGATGGGTCAGCGGGGACGAACTGTATTTCCAGCCCGACGCAACGGCAATGCGTACGGCTTATTGGGGTATTGTCAAGGATAAGCTCTATATATCCTCCCATTGCCATCTTGTCAGCTTACTCGATACAATAACGAGAGACCCCTATGTTGATCGTTTGATTGGGTACAAATACTACAAATTCTTTGGCGCGGGGTTGCCGGGGGATTTGTCGCCCTTTTTGGAGCTCAAACGAGTCCAGTGCAATTTTGAATATCACTATAGCGCGGGAAAGATGTCTTTCGTTAGGATATTTCCAAGTGCTAGACTGCATACCGGCTCATATGGGGAGATGATTGATGAAATCGGCACAATTCTTGCGGACAATATGGAGCTGATTCAGCAGAAATGGGGGACAAAGGCAGCGTTGAGCCTTACGGGCGGACGAGACAGCACCACTGCCTTGGCGGCAGCGTACAAGCAGTTTCAGTCGCTGCAAACCTTCAGCTATATATCCTGTCAGGGGGAGAAGCCCGACGCCGATGCAGCCGATGCAATTTCTAAACAGCTGGGTATTTCACACCAGACGTACATTATACAGCTTAGTCAGGCAGAGGAAGACGCGTGCGAGGCCTTTAGCCAGATTATTGAATACAACATGGGTTGCATAGGTAGGCTAAAGGAAAAGGAAATACGAAAAAGAGTATTCTTCTTCTACCATCCGTGCTTTGATGTTGAAATTAAATCGTGGGTTGATGAAATAGGCAGGGCACGGCCATACAAACGATATCGGATGAAGAAATTTCCGCATCGCGTAAAGCCGCGGTATTTAACGACGATGTATAAGGTTTTCGTAGCTAACAGAGCTCTTGCGTGCCAAACGAACAAATGTTTTAAGAATTATCTCGATACATACTACCAGAATGGCGTGTTTGAAAAAATCCCATGGGTAGATCTTATCTACTGGGAGTATTCCTGGCCTGCATCGGAAGCACTGCACCTGATTTGTGAACATATGCTGGTGTTTGACGTTACGATCCCGTTCAACAACAGACTGATGCTTGAGAAAATGCTAGCAATTCCCCTTGAGAAGCGAATTGCAGATTCCATTCAAATAGACGTTATTGAGAAACTGTGCCCCGCGATTAACGAAACAGGAATACATGTGAAGGATTTTGGCTGGACAGGAAAAAGAGAGATGGCGGAACGAATTTATTGGGAGATAAGTCACCGCCTGCCATATTGAGCGTTTTCCAGTGGAGTGAATGATGAAAATATTGCTTGTTGCCACCGTACAATCGCATATCTGTCAGTTTCACAGGCCACTTGTGGCCATGCTGCATGAGCACGGCTGCGAGGTCCATGTGGCGGCACGGAACAACCTTGCCGAAAAGAACGGCTTGAAGCTGGACTTTGTGGAGCAGGTCTTTGACGTGCCGTTCCAGCGCTCCCCGTTTTCACCGAAGAATCTTGGAGCCTACAAGCAGCTCAAAAAGATCATTGATGCGGGCGGCTACGATGTTGTGCACTGCAACACGCCGGTGGGCGGTGTTTTGGGACGGCTGGCTGCACGAAAAGCCCGCAAGCGCGGCACCAAGGTATTCTATACCGCTCATGGCTTCCACTTTTATAAGGGTGCGCCGAAGAAAAACTGGCTCATCTGGTATCCGGTGGAGAAGTTTATGTGCCGCCATACGGACAAGCTCATCACTATCAATGAAGAGGACTATCAGCTTGCGCGGAGCAAATTTCGGGTTGAAACCTGCCATATTCACGGTGTAGGTGTATCGATGTCGCGCTACCATCCGCGTTCTGCGAAAGAGGAAGAAGCGCTTCGGAAAGAAGAATCACTGTCAGCGCAGGATTTCGTCGTGCTTTGCACGGGCGAGCTGAACGCAAATAAAGATCAGCGGACACTGATCGACGCGGCAGTACTTTGTCATGATAGTATTCCTGAGCTGAAAGTCTTGCTGGCCGGAAACGGTCCGCTGGAATCTACCCTGCGGGAGCAGGTCTCAGAAAATCATGCAGAGGGCTATATTCGACTGCTGGGTTATCGAACGGATTTGGAACGAGTTGCCCCAGCTGCTGACGTGATCGTGTCATGTAGCCACCGGGAGGGGCTTGGCCTGAATCTGATCGAGGGCATGCTGTGTGGGAAGCCGGTCATTGCGGTGGAAAACCGAGGCCATCGTGAATTGATTGATAATGGTAAGACCGGATACCTGGTGCCTATCGGCGATAGCCGTGCCTTGGCAGAAAGGCTTGTTCAACTTCATAATGACACCAATCAAAAGGAACTGGGGCAGGCTGGGTATAAGAAAGTACAGCTTTATACGGATATCAGCGTGCAGTTGGAACTGGCACACATCTATTGGTTTGGAGAAAGCTGATGCAATATTCTGTTATTATTCCTGTTTATAATGCCAAAGAGACGCTGCGGCGTTGCTTGGATAGCCTTGTAGGGCAGCATTTTTCAGATTATGAGCTGCTACTCATCAACGACGGTTCCACTGATGGCAGCGATGCTATCTGTCGTGAGTACGCCAATACATATTCCTGTGTTCGGTATTTTGCAAAAGAAAATGGCGGTGTGTCTTCGGCGCGAAACCTGGGGCTTGAGAAGGCAGAAGGTGAATATATCCTGTTTGTGGACAGCGATGATTATGTGTCGGCTAATTATTTTGCATCGCTTTCTTCCACACTGAAAAATGACACAGCAGACCTGTTGATGTTTGGATACAGCAACTTTGGCGGCGTGTCCACAGAATGGGATACGGGCGAGTTTTATGAAGATTCTGAGATCGGCATTGCAGAACGGGTCTCTTCCACCGTGCAGCAGTATCTCTTCAGCTCACTTTGGAGCAAAGTGTTCAAAAAACAAATTATCGAGCAGTACAATATGCGTTTTGGAAACGATTTAGCAATCGGAGAGGATCAGGCGTTCATCTTTACCTATGCTATGCACATTCGCTCGATTGGCTCTATCGAAGACCATCTATACAACGTAGATGTCAGCGACGGAAACTCCCTATCCCGCAAGGCACGCCCCTACCTGACAGAGCAATTGATGGAAGTCAATCGCCGGATGTATGCGGCGTATCAGGCTGTCCCGCATGCGCCGGAAGCGGCGAAGCATTACGAAGCGGCGCTCTCCTGGATGACATACCGCAGCGTCTATTCCAGTTGCAAAGAGCTGCTGAAATTTGATCTTTCCGCAAAGCAACGGCGGCAGGAGATCAGGAAAATCTGCAAGCTGTACCGTGCTGAGCACGTGAGACCTGTCGGTTGGAAATGCCGGATCATTGCCCTACCAGTGCAGTTTGGATGGAGCGGGGCTATAAATTGGCTGATAAAAACAGAGAACGGTGATAAAGAGCAATGAAAAGAAGTAAATTCTGCGAAGACTACTACCGCCTACGGGGGGGCAAAAACTTCCCGCTCCTGCTGGATATATTGTTCAGGCATAATATTCGCTTTTTGCTCTGGTTCAGGAAGTACACAGAAGCAAGGACGCCGTTTGGCAGGTTGCTTTTCAGATTTGCACTGTACAGGATGTCCAGAAAATATGGGCTTGAGTTCAGTACGAATGCTGCAATAGACGGTGGCTTGTATTTGTGTCATCCGTATAACATTACAGTAGGAAATGGAGCAGTCCTCGGGAAAAACTGCTGCCTATATAAGGGCTGTACGCTTGGTGTGGACTATCGCGGGCCGCGGATTGGCGCACCGCGCCTTGGCAGCAACGTTTTTGTGGGTATCAATGCATCTATAATAGGGGCGGTTACAATAGGCGATGATGTTTTAATCGCACCGAATGCATATGTGAATTTTGATGTACCGTCACACAGCATTGTGGTCGGAAACCCAGGTAGGATTATCCCGAAGGAGCATGCAACAGAAGAGTGCATCTTTAACAAGATTTTGAATTAACGTAAAGCGCATCTTGTGTTTACAAGGAAGAGAGAAAGTGAGTACAGATTTGATCAAAGTTCTTATTAACGTCGGTACGATGGACGCCCACCATAAAGCAAGATGCGAGGCAAAAAACAGCAATGAAAAGAATTAAAGTACTTTCAATTGCCGCGTCGCTTCGCATTGGCGGGGCGGAAAAGGTTGCGGCGGATATAGGCCTTCACGCTGACCCACAAAGGTACATCGTTCATTACGTTGTGTTCGGCGACGAAATCGGTGCATATGAGCCGGAACTGGAAGCACACGGCTGCAAAATATTCCACCTTCCTCCGCCGTCCAATAGCTACTGTTCTTACCTGAGCGGCTTGAAAAGGCTGATTCGCACATACCACTATGATGTGATCCACGCTCACACCATGTTCAATATCGGCTGGGCCATGCTTGCCGGAAAACTGCATGGTGTGCCAGTGCGTCTTTCTCATGCACATTCAGCATTGGAAGAACACCGGAGCTTGAAAGTGTTCCTGTATGAAGCGGTCATGCGGTTTCTGATCCTTACGTGTGCCACCGATTATGTCGCATGCGGCGTGAAAGCAGGACAGCGACTATACGGCAGGAAGGCATTTGAGAAAGAAGGAACCCTGATCCTGAACGGGATCGATACGCAAGGATTTGGGTTTGATCAGCAGCAGCGCAATGCGTTCCGAAAAGAGCTTGGTTTGGATGACAAGTTTATCATTGGGCATATCGGACATCTTGCTGGGGTCAAAAACCAGGCGTTCCTGCTGGGCTTAATGCCAGAAATCCTGAAAAGGCAGCCGCAGGCATATCTCCTGCTGTTGGGCGAGGGCGAGGATCGCCCTATTCTGGAGCAGAAAATCCACGAACTGCACTTGGAAGGCCATGTCTGCATGACTGGAAACGTGCGCAATGTTCCGGATTATCTGAACGCAATGGACGTTTTCGCTTTCCCGTCGCTTTATGAAGGGATGCCTCTGTCTATCATTGAGGTGCAGTCCAACGGACTGCCTTGTGTGATATCCGATCAGGTGCCAAAGGACGTATTTCTGACAGATCTGCTCCGACCGCTGCCGCTGAGCGATCGAACGGTGTGGGTGGACACAATCTGCGGTGCGAAACGAGAAGTGCCCGAAAAATATGCCGCGCAGATGCGGCAGTCCGGATTTGATACAGATGCAGCGATGCAAAAGATTTATGTGATCTACGAGAAAGGGCAGTAATGTGATTAACATTCTTTTCTTCATCGAATCTCTCTCTGGCGGCGGGGCAGAAAAGGTTCTGCGCAATCTGGTGAATGCGATGGATCAGACGAAGTTCTGCATTACCGTACAGACGCTGTATCCAGAGAATGTAGAAAAATATCTCGCACTGGGGATTCGTTACAAGCATTGCTATCCAGCGAAGAATCGCATCAACGAGCTTCGGATGCGTGCCGAAGCGGCGGCTGGACTGACCTATCCGCTGCATATCAAGGATGATTACGATATCGAAGTTGCTTATTTGGAATGCGGTTCCACCAAAATCATGGCGAGTTCTACCAATCAAAAGGCGCTGAAGCTGGCATGGGTGCATTCCGACCTGCAAAACTGGGCAAATCCGGATGATTTTGTAGCTGCTACAAAAAAGTATTACGCACGCTATGATTTTGCCGTGTGCGTTTCTGAAAATGTCCTCAAAAACCTTGAAAAGCTATATGGCGATACGGTTCCGGCAGTTACAGTGTACAACACGATAGATGATGGCGAAATACTGAGAAAATCTGCTGAGGCGCTGCCGCCGGACGTATCCAAAAGGAAGTTGACCATTGCAACCGTAGGCAGATTGTCTGCGCCGAAGCATTTCATCCGTGCGCTAACTGCACACAAGCGTTTGCTGGGGAATGGACTTGACCATGATCTGTGGATCATAGGCGAGGGAGAGGAACGATCTCTACTGGAAGCGTATATTCAGGAGAACCATTTGGAAGCATCGACAAAACTGCTGGGGTTCCGTGAGAATCCGTATAGCCTGATGCATGCAGCAGACATTTTGGTATGCTCGTCTATATTCGAAGGCTTCAGCACCTTCGTTACGGAAGGCTTGATTTTAGGAAAACCCATCGTCACCACTGACGTTTCTGGCATGCATGAACTGCTGGGCGACAGCGAATATGGGCGTATCACTGCGAATGATGATGAAGCATTCTATGAAGGCGTCAAGCGGATGCTTACCGAGCCGGGACTGCTGGAGCACTACGCAGAGCAGGCTAGGATTCGTGGCAGGGATTTCAAGCGCGAGAAACTGGCGAAGGAAACGGAAGCGTTTTTTGAGAGAGAACTACAGAAGAAACGAGGAAAGTAAATGGGCGTAAGGGTCTATTACTATATGGTCGCAGCGGTGCTGGGCTTTGGCGTCTTGCTCCCGCAGCATGGCAGACAAAAGAAAATATATATCGCGCTCATGGCTATTCTGCACGCTTTTGTCTGCGGCTGGAGATATATGTACTTGACTGGTGATCTGCGGAAATATGCATGGAACTACTACACGATAACAGAATCCGGTTGGTTCAGCGAAGAGGTGATTGACAATGGTCGAAGTTTTGGCTTTGCGTGGTTGGCAAAACTGCTGTCGCAGATAACAGATGGAGATTTTCAGATTCTTTTAATTGTAATTGCAGTCGTCACAGAGATTGCCGTTGCGGTTATTATCTATCGCTACTCCCCGGCACCGTGGTTAAGCTATTTGCTATGGGATTGTTTCGGCTTTTACATCTTTGGTTTCAGCGCAATCAAGCAGGCATTAGCCATGGGTTTGTTGATGTTTGCGTTTACCGGCATCATGGAAGAACGTCCGAGAAAATTTTTCCTTTGGACGGTGCTGGCAGGGTGTATTCATACGCCTGCATTTGTTTTCCTGCCAGCTTACTGGTTTGCTAAGAGTAAGTTAAGTCTACACAAACTGCTAATCTATATAGCGAGCGCCGGACTTATTTTCTTGTTCCGTACACAAATCGTTACTTTTGTCAGCGAGTTTTATTATGAAGAAGCCTCATACATGGTAAATGACCGACTTGGCGGTCGATTTATGATGATTGTTGCGCTTCTAATTGCTGGAGTTGCACTTCGAGGCTTCTCAGGTAAGAACTTCTCAAAGTTGTTTAACCTAATAGTTATTGCCGCAATATTGCAGATGTTCTCTGGATTCGACAATGTGTTCACGCGCCTGACAGACTACTATTTTCAGTTTCTGGTTCTTTACTTGCCTATGATGTTTTACCCAGAACGCGATGAAAGACTGAATAACGGCTATCAAATCCGACACTTAGCATTGACACATCAGCAGCGCAGTGCAGCAATATTCTGCGTAGTTCTGCTTGCTGGGATGTACTACTATACGACAAACTTGAATATCACAATTACCAATGCGATTGACGATTACCTGAACTATCGTTTCAGTTGGGAGGTGCCAGTGAAATGATATTCAGTGTTGTTATTCCCTGCTATAACTGCGTGAAAACGCTGGAGGCCACGGTGAACAGCATTCGAGCTTGCGGCCTGACAGACTACGAAATTCTGCTCATTGATGACGGCTCTACGGACGGCACGACAGAACTGTGCGATGCGCTGTGTGTGAAATATGTAGCCGTGCACTGTATCCATCAGCCAAACGCCGGTGTATCTGCCGCACGCAATCGTGGCATCGACGAGGCGCAGGGAGAGTATCTCTGGTTTGTGGATGCAGATGACACAGTAGATGACGGAGCACTGTCTCGCGCGGCGGATACGATTGCCCGGCAACAACCGGATATGCTGCTGTTTGGCATGAGCTTTGACTATTACCATCATGGTAAATTGTACCGAAGGGACGAGCTGATTCCACCTTGTGCAGGGAGCCTGTCATTGGAACAGCTAAAGGAGAGCTTTCAGGAGTTTTATAATTGTAACGCGTTGACGCCCGTCTGGAATAAACTCTATCGGCGAAAACTTCTGTTGAATTCCGGCGTGCGCTTCCGCGAGGACATGATCTTGATGGAGGATTTTCTCTTTGTGCTGGAGTTGTTGCCGCATTGTCAAAACATCTATTCTCTGCCGGAGGCAATCTACCGTTATCGCCAAGCAGAAGATGAAAAAAGCGCCTCTCGGCGGCTGCAAAGGATTCAGGATTTGGCTAGATATATGCAGCCGTTTGAAGCTGGTTTGGACACACTCGGTATTTCCGCGCAAGAAGCCGAGAACCTCTACGAAATGCTATTGCGGCAAAAACTCTATTATGCGCCGCTGTGTCAAATTCGCAGGGTCCTTGCGGAGCAAAAACAAAGTAAATACGCTTTTTTAGAGATGGGAAGTCCGTTGGAAATCTATCTTCACAATCGAAAAACGCAACTACGGCACAGGGTTGCCGTCGCTGTCAAAAGTAGCTGCCTGTATCAAAAACATAAAACATAAGGTGAGGATAGCGCAATAATCAGGCGTTTGACATACATTGATACTACACGTGCGATTTTGATCACGTTGGTGGTACTGGGGCATGTTTTGAACTACGCCAATCCACAGTACAATATCATCCCGTACACCCTAGCGCAGGTATTTATAAACGCCTTTCACATGCCTGCGTTCTTCCTGCTGTCCGGACTGCTGACCGACGGCGAAAAGTGGCGCAGCCGCCCTATAGGCGCGTATTTTGTCCATAAGGCAAGAACACTTCTTATTCCGTACCTGTTTTTTGAGTGCCTTGCTCTCCTCTACAAGCATTTCGTACTGCATTCTGTTTCTTTTGCAGAGGGGCTCCGTCTGATGCTGACCATGCGCTGCAATGTTGGTGCGGACTGGTTTTTGCCAGCGATGTTTCTGGCGTGTGTACTTTACTATCTGTACATTCGCTTCCCGCGCAAGATCGCGTGGGGCGTGGGAGGTACGGTGCTGCTACTGGGGCTTCGGTTTTTAATGTCCACAAAAGGGGGACATTTGCAAGTGCTATTGTTCCGCGGCATTTTGGGCTTTGTCTTCATGCTGGCCGGAAACCTGTTGAAAAAGCCGCTGACAGAATTTAAATGGTGGAGAATTGTCATTGCTTTTCTGATAACGATGGTCACATCGGAAATTTACCTGAAATTCTCGCTGGGAAATAGCTTTTATGATGCTGTTTTGCGTACGCCGGTGCTGTATCTTATTAGTGGCGTGTGCGGACTGTATTTTGTGATGGGCATTGCCCATTTGATCCCGTGGAAATGCCAACAAAGATTGGTGAAAATGCGCTTACCATTATGGGAACACATCAACTCGTGCTGTACACTGTCCCGCCAAGCAGAAGTCTAATCTGGGTAATCTGCGTTTTTTTCTTAATTGCTGCTGTGGAAACGATGCTGATACTAGCCATAAATCAGTTATGTCCTACATTGGTTGAAAAAATAGAAAGGAACCTTGGCATGTCTGAAATAAATCGTCAAACGGAGTTGGATATTTTGCGATTGCTGGCCACATTGGCGGTGATTGCAATTCACGCTGTGAAAATAACCGCGCCGTTTGGAATTGCGCCATTAGTATGGTGCGTACCTGTGTTTTTTCTGATTTCAGGCCGCTTTTTTCTGGATCCAGAGCGGAAAGTTACAACTGAGCGACTGTTTCAAAAAAACGTTGTTCACATTGTGACGACACTTTTCTTCTGGTCTGCCATTTTTACTATATACTACTTACTTTCCGGCAGTTATAACGGACTGAACTTCTTTGGTGTTCTGGTAGAATTTATTCACGGACCGTACCATCTCTGGTTTTTGTATGCCCTGATAGGATTGTATCTGCTAACACCGATATTTAGGCGAATTGCGGCAGACGACAAAACTCTGATTTACACGCTCTTATTGTTTGCTATTGTGAATGTAACCACAGAATACTTGATTTACCTGCCAGGACTGGGAAATATCATAGATGATTTTGCTTCAAAGCTTGGCTTGCGGATGGTGACTGGTTATATGGGGTATTATCTTCTGGGGTATTATATCTGGAAGAAAAAAGACACCATCGGAAAGAGACAAGAAAGCGCAATTTATATTTTAGGTGTTGTCATGTTTGTGGCGACGATCGTGGCAGAATGCAAAATTAGTAACGATCTGCGCGATGCAGACTTTGTAAAGCAGTACCTGAAACCGAATGTGATCATGTTTTCTGCGGCGCTGTACATGTTCTTTATAAAACGCGTGTCACAATGGAGCTTTTTGGAGAAAACACGCTGTGGATTTATGAAACTGGCGGAATACGGTTTAGGAGTATACTGTGTTCACGCTTTATTAAGCGAGCTGATCCCAGCGCTTTGGCTTTGCAAACTGCAAGTTTTTTCTTCTCTGTTACAGGTCCTGATTCTATATCTTCTCAGCCTTATATGCACTTGGTTGATTCGAAAAATTCCTTACATTGGGAAGATGATTACATAAGGAGCACAATATGGACATTGATTTTGTTGTCCTTTGGGTTGATGGAAATGATCCAGAATGGCGGGAGAAAAAGGCAAAGTACCAGGGCAAAGCGTTGGACGATAGCAATACACCGAACCGTTTTCGTGACTGGGGGCTGATGCCCTACTGGTTTCGCGCAGTGGAGAAATTTGCGCCGTGGGTGCGGAAAATCCACTTTGTCACCTGCGGGCATGTTCCGGCGTTTCTTAATCTGGCGCATCCGAAGTTGCACCATGTGAAGCATGAGGGTTTTCTCCCGCCAGAGGTACTGCCGACCTTCAGCTCTCATGCCATCGAGATGAACCTACACCGCATTCCGGGGCTGGCGGAGCATTTTGTATACTTCAACGACGATATGTTTTTGATTCGCTCGGTTTCGGAGACTGCGTTTTTCCGAGATGGACTGCCATGCACCTATGGCGGAGAATATCCCATTGAGTTGGTGGGCGAGATCGGTATCTGGCAGCACGCGGCGGTGAATGATCTCGGTGTGATCAACGCGCACTTCAACAAGCGCACGCAGGTAAAGAAATACGGCGGAAAATATGCCAATCGCGCCTACCGCTGGCAGGACAACCTTCGCACCAAGGCGGTGGAAAAGCTGTTTCCCAACTATTTCACCGGCTTTAAAAACCTGCATGCCCCAGCGGCGTATACAAAGAGCGCCTTTGCCGCCGTCTGGGACGCGGAACCAGAACTGCTGGCGCGAACAACCTCGCACCGCTTCCGCAGTGCAGAGGATCTGAATCAGTGGGTGTGCCTGTGGTGGCAGGTAGCCAGCGGACAGTTTGCACCATTCAACACGGATAATGTCGTGTCCTGCGCTGACGGGGACACCGTGGACGAGCTGTGCCGTATCATTCGGGAGCAGTGCCACGACATGCTTTGCATCAACGACCCGGAGAAGCCAGTGGACTTTGAGGTACTGTCGGCGCGGCTGCGCGGCGCATTCGAGATGATCCTGCCGGAGAAGAGCAAGTTTGAAAGATGAAAAAGAAGCTCATTTTTATTACCGAAGCGCTGTGGATTGGTGGGATCGAGACGGCGCTTGTGAATCTGCTGAACCGGCTCGATTACGATCGGTACGACGTGACATGCCTGATCCTGCGAGATTGTCAGGAAATGGCGTACCGCATCACACCGCAAAGCCGCCTGATTGTCTCCGACCGACAGCATGCGGTGACATTTCGAGAAGGCTACCGTTATAAACGGATGTATAACCTCATGGAGGAGCCACAGCGCGCTTCAAAGCTCCGCCGCCTGATCTGGCGCATCCTGTGTCTTGTACTGCGTGCGCCGGAAGCAAGGCGGTATGCTGCCTATGTAAAGAAGCAGTTGGGCGGAGAGCATTTTGATACGGCGGTGATCTACAGCGATCGGTCAGCGGAAACTGCTGTCCGAGCAGTTTCCGCTGACCGCTTCCTGATGTTTTATCATCACGGCGCGATGCGGAAGGAATATCATGATGAGCTGGGGTATCGCCAGGCGGAAAAGGTAATTGCTGTCTCAGAAGCGTTGGCGGAGAAGCTAAAGGCGTATCGTCCGTGTTACGCCGGAAAAATCATTGCGGTAAACAATCTGATTGACGTGTCAGGTGTGCGGACAAAGAGCATGGCAATGCCGGATATAGTTTTCCCAAAAGATTGCTTCAACATTGTTTCCTGCGGGCGGCTCGCGCCCGCCAAAGGCATGGATCTTGCCATTGCTGCCTGCGCAAAGCTGGTGCAGGATGGCCTGACCGATATCCACTGGTGGATTGTCGGCGGCGGGCCGGAGGAAGCTTCCTTGCGGGCGCAGCTCCGTGCGCTTAGAATGGATCGATATGTGACACTACTGGGAATGCAGGACAATCCCTATCCCTATATTCGACAAGCAGATTTGTATGTGCAGCCCAGTCGGTTTGAAGGCCACTGCGTCACGGTGTTAGAAGCGCGGCTGCTGGCTGTGCCCATTCTGGCAACACAAAATGCTGCCAAAGAACAACTCGAAGATGGAAAAACGGGCCGACTCTGCAAGCTAGATGCGGCGTCGATTGCCGACGCCGCAGCCGAGCTTTATCGCACGCCTGATCTGCGTCAAGCTCTCCGCGAGGCGCTGCGCCGCCACGATTTTGAGCATGACAATGCCCTTATTCTGCAAAAACTGTATGCCCTGCTGTAGCAGAAGGAGACACTATGGAAAAGCAAACATTTACCACAGTCATCAAGCCCAAAAGCGGCTGGTTTGACCTGCACCTAAAAGAGGTCTTCGCTTACCGCGATTTGATTTACCTTTTTGTTAAGCGCAACTTTGTGTCAAAATATAAGCAAACAATCCTCGGCCCTGCATGGGCAATCATCCAACCGCTGCTGACGACGGTGGTGTTTACACTGGTATTTGGTAACATCGCGGGGCTGTCACCGGACGGCGTGCCGCCGTTTATCTTCTACCTTTCGGGGACTGTGCTATGGACCTATTTCGCCGGCTGCCTAACACAGACGGCAAATACGTTTGTTGCCAACAGCGCAACGATGGGAAAGGTTTATTTCCCTCGTCTTGCTATGCCGATTTCCACGGTGTTTTCGGAACTCATCAGCTTTGCCATTCAATATGGCTTTCTGCTGATCTTTCTGGTCTATTACACCATCACAAAGCAGGGTGTACATCCGAATCTCTGGATGTTCATGACACCGCTTATCGTCTTGCAACTGGCGATGCTAAGCCTTGGCTGTGGTATCATCATTTCCGCACTGACTACGAAATACCGCGACCTTGCCATGCTGGTCGGCTTCGGCGTACAGCTATGGATGTATGGCTCACCAATTGCCTATGATATGTTCCGGTTTGGTGCCTTTGCACCTGGTGGAAAATGGCATGCGCTTTATATGTGCAACCCGATTTCCCCCATCGTTAACCTGTTCCGCTATGCCTATTTGGGTACAGGCGCGATGGAATGGAGCTATTATCTCATCGGCTGGGGTACCACCATGGTATTCCTGTTTCTTGGCGTAGTGCTGTTCAGCCGCGTGGAAAAAACGTTTATGGATACAGTTTGAGGAAGTAAAATGGACGAAATTGCAATCAAAATCGAACATGTCTCCAAGGAATACCGCCTTGGTGCAATCGGCGGCGGTACGCTGCGCGGCGATCTTCAAAGCTGGATGGCCCGCCTGAAGGGCAAGGAAGACCCCAACAGCAAGATCGGCTCCGACGCAGCAACGCACATGGGTGAGAAATTTCTTGCACTGGACGATGTATCCTTCGAGGTAAAGAAGGGCGAAGCGCTTGGCATCATCGGCCATAACGGTGCCGGTAAGTCCACGCTTCTGAAGCTTCTATCCCGCGTCACCGCGCCGACCAAGGGGACGATCAGCTATAACGGCCGCGTTGCCTCTATGCTGGAGGTTGGTACGGGCTTTCATCCGGAACTGACGGGCCGAGAGAATGTCTATATGAATGGCGCGATTCTCGGTATGACGAGGGCAGAGATCGACCGCAAATTCGACCAGATCGTTGAGTTTGCGGAGATGGAAAAGTTCATCGACACGCCGGTGAAGCGTTACTCCAGCGGCATGTATGTCAAACTGGCTTTCGCCGTTGCCGCACATCTCGATAGTGAGATCATGGTCATGGATGAGGTTCTCGCCGTGGGAGACATGAAGTTCCAGCAGAAGTGCCTCGGCAAAATGGGCGATGCCGCTAATTCTGAGGGCCGCACTGTGCTCTATGTCAGCCATAATATGAACACCATCCGCCAGCTTTGCACAAGGTGCATCGTGTTGGATCACGGAAGGCTGATCTTCGACGGGGATGTGGAGAGGGCAATTGAAATATATGAGGATGTCAAATCTGATAATCTTTCGTTTATTGACTATTCCGCCTATGAGCGTCCACATTGGCTTGTGACCGATAGCATTCGGCTACAGATAGCGGAATACTGCAATTACCAAGGCAACCGTTGCATGGACTGCAATTTCAAAAACAATTATTTAATTATCAAGATAGTTACAAGACGCAAAAAATGCTTGAACAATGTCGGGTTTAGAATGGAAATCAAAACAATAGCAGGAACGATTGTGGGCACAACAATACTTAAAGAGCTGCCTATTGATAATAATTTGGAGTTGCAAAGCTTTGTCCTCAAATTTGATATTAGCAATTTGTTGCCAGGAGACTATTCTTCAAATTTTGTGCTTTTTTCAAGAAATGAATTTGGTACATGTCAAAACATGGATTGGGTGACGGGCCTTGGATTTAAAAAAATAGCTTCCGAAAGGCCTGATATTGATTGGGATTATGCTCACTGGGGGAGTGTTCAGTTAAACAACCCTGAAATACTACAGATATAGGGCAGGTAGTAATTATGACCCACGGCTTTATCACCATCGCCACGGGCGATGCGCAATACTACAAAATGGCAGTGAACCTTTTGCACTCGTACCGCTGGTTTTCCAAGGCACCGCTTCCGTTTACTATTTTGGCGGATCAGGAAAACGAATATACAGCGGAGTTTGATGATGTGCGGATTTTCCCGCAAGTGCATTGCAATTATCTGGATAAGCTGGAAATGTTCGCACTTCTGCCCTATGACGTAAACATTTTCATCGATGCAGACTGCTTGGCATACGGCGACCTGAACTGGCTGTTCACCCTGTTTCAGAACGCGGACGACTTTTCCTGCTTTGGCCGCGTTCTTCCGCTGGATGATATGACAGGATGGTTTGAATATAAAAATCTGGGCGAGCTACAGGAAAAAGTCTCCTATGTGGTGGGGCTCCACGGCGGCATCTATTATATGCGGAAAACAAGTCATTGCAGAGCCGTGCTGGAAACGGCGCAGGAATTGGTTCCGCACTACGCGGAGTATCGATTCAAAGGGAAGTTTGCAACGCCGGGAGACGAGCCACTGGTTGCCCTTAGCATGGCCTTGAACGGATGCAGGCCGATTCCCCATGATCTGCGGGGAATCCTTTGCTATTGGGAGTATCTTGGCAAAATGCAACTGAATTTGCCCAAGGGTATTGCGCTGGCAAGGGATATTGGACTGAAAACCGATCTTCTACACTGGGGAACGCGGTATACGAGAACGCCCCTCTACCGCAAACAGGTGAAGGACCTGCACACGTTGGAGCGGGGCGACTCTAGAATGGAGCTTTTCCTGCACACGATGCAGTATGGCACGGACGAAGCGCGTGACCGCGCAGTGCGCTTTGCCCAACGCGGCTGGAATAAACTTGGTCGCATGCTTCATATCAAATGAAACGAAAAAAGCACTTAGTAAAGATCACTACCGCTGTGGTAATCTGCCTCGCCGCTTTTTTCGCTGTCCTTATCGGCAACACTCATATCAGCACGACATCATATTCCGTTGCCCTGCAAAATCTTGGCAGCTCTGTTCGCGTCATTCTTCTCTCCGATCTTCACGGAAAATCTTTTGGCAGGGAGAACTCCCGGTTGATCGCAAAAATCGAGGAACAAACCCCGGACGTAATCTTCCTCGATGGAGACATGATCGACCGCAGCGCTGATTCGGCAGATGTACAGGAACTGCTGCGGCTGATAAAGAGACTGCATGAAATCGCACCGGTGTATTTTGCCCCTGGCAACCATGAACTTGAATATATGCAAACCGACACCTCACTCCTCACGCAGGTAGCGGAAGCCTGTGCCGTAGTCGTCAATGACAGCTATGCGGACGTGACGATAGCCGGTCAGCCGCTGCGCATTGGCGGCATCATGGGACACGCCTTTTATTTCGGTCGCAGCGAGGAGGAGTTCTCTTCCTCGCCGGAGTATCAGTTTCTCAAGGCATTTGAGGACACCGATGTGCCGAAAATCTGTCTTGCTCATATGCCGGACACATTTATTTTCAACGGCGCATACAACTTGTGGAATGTCGATCTCGTTCTTAGTGGTCACACCCACGGTGGTCTTATCCGGCTGCCCTTCATCGGTGGCATGTATGCGCCCATGCAGGGCTGGTTTCCGGAATACGACCGAGGATATTTCCTCCTTGGAGAACATATGCAAATGGTCATTTCCGCAGGCTTATCGGGCCACGGCGTGATTCCGCGTATCAATAACCCGCCGGAGATCGTCGTGATCGACCTTGTACCGGAAACCACCCCAGAAAGGTAACGTCTATGTCAGATACACAATTCCCGCTCCTCCTCCGTAGCTTTATACAGGATACCCCACCGGAACCGGACGGGCTTTGGAATATCCCGCATCTGTGGCGGACGGCGGCAGAGCAGAATCTCCTGCCGGTTCTGGCGTATGAAAACAAACGCTGGAAGCTCTTTGACGACCCAAATGTCTGCCGCCAGCTCGATGGGCTGCTGTACGGCACGGTTGCAACGAATCTCAACCGCTGCGTGGACTTCGAGACCTTGTCGGCAAGCTTTACGGAGCATGGCATCGCCCATATGCCGGTGAAAGGCTATTATCTCCGCAAACTGTATCCTACACCGGAGCTGCGTACCTTTGGCGATATCGACCTGCTCATTCATCCAGAGGATCGGCAGAAGGTGCATAACCTGATGCTGTCGCTGGGCTACACTGTGAAGCAGGATTGGGAACCGACGTATTCCTACATAAAAGATGCGGAATATTACGAAATTCACACCAATCTCATGGACGGTAATCTGGACGGCAGGACTGATTTGCAGGCATACTTTGATGCCGCGTGGGCGCATGCTGAACCGGATGACGGGCTTCGGTTCCGTCCGGAGGATGATTTTCACTTTATCTACACGGTCTGCCACCTGGCCAAGCACCTGTACGGCGGTGGTGCGGGACTGCGGATGTATCTGGATGTTGCGCTGTATATAAAGCACAAGGACGATAGCCTACATTGGCAAGCCATCGTGGGAGAGTTCACTACACTGCATCTGGTGGATTTCTTCCACATCGTGATGAACGCCTGCCGCGTATGGTTCGGAACTAAGACAATTTGCCCCTTGCCAGAACCAGACACAGAAGCGTTGGACAGGCTGCTGTCTTACACTCTGGATTCCGATCTGTTTGGCCATTCCCGCGACCATGCCGTCATCGAACTACGCAATGAAAAGGACGAATCACCGTCGCGGAGCCGTGTCCTGCGGAAGATGCTTTTTCCTCCAGCGACGGAGATTGAATCGCGCTATACCTTTCTGCAAAACCGCCATTGGCTTCTGCCGCTGGCGTGGCTCGTGCGGCTGTTTGCCAATCTGCGCCTGATTCCGAGCCGGATTCGCCAGATGAAGCAGGTCACAAAAACGGACAAAGCCAGCGTAGAAACCTATGATGGCTTCATGCGTCGGATTGGGCTATGATATTATGGATTAAAAAACCTTTTGAGCAAAAAGAAAACGGGCGGAAGGGAGTTTTTCCCTTCCGCCCGCGGCTTATCGATCCATGCCCGCGGCCCGCTGCTTTTTCGCCTGCTGCACGGCCTTTTCGGCGCTGCGGCGGCGATTGAAGAGCAGCAGATCCCGCGTGTTCTCGTAAAGATCGCCCTTGCCGGACTCGAACACGGCGACCATGTATTTCTTCGTCTTATACTTGGCGTAAATCTCTTTCAGCCCCTCCCGCAGGACGGGGTCAATTTTTTCTGCATTCGTCAGCCAGATTTCAACAAGCTTCTGATCGTCCCTGACGTTCATCTCCAAATAGAACCAGCCTCCTTTAACATCCTTAGTTTCCTCATCTTTCCTGCGGCTTATGCGCGGCCACCTGCTTCGTCGCCTGCAAAATCTCCGGCGGGATGCCGTCCACCATGCGGTGCAGCTCGTCCAGTTCCCGGAGCTTTTCGTTGATCTCCAGCTTTTTGCGGACGCTCTCCTTGGACGATGCGCCCAGCTGCTTTTCGAGCGCCGCATTCTCGGCAGTCAGCGCCTTATAAGCGGCGTCATACTTCTTGAGCTTCGTCCGCAGAGCCTCCGCGCCGGGAACATATTTGCCCAGCAGCGCTTCCAGTTCGTCCAGCTTGGCCTTCTTGTTGAACGGATTCGTGTCGTTCAGAATCGCCATGATCTGCTCCTTCATCCGGTTCAGGTGGACAGCCTCCTTGAACAGCCGCGGCGGGATATGGTCGCGCCCGGTTTCGCTGGCGCTTTCGCCGCGCTCCAAATCGGGATATTTTTTGACCATGTGCTCCCAGAACCTGTCCTGCCACTGCGTCAGCTTCTTCTTATTGCCGACGATCTCCTTGGCGGAGAGCCGCTTGTCCGCCGTCAACGGGACGAAGCAAAGGTGCATATGGGGCGTTTTCTCGTCCATATGCACCACGGCGGATATGATCGTTCTCGGGTCTTGATGCTCTTGGATAAAGCCCAGCGCCTCCTGAAAATAGGCTTTGATTTCGCCCTTTTTCTTGCCCTTGAAGAACTCCGGGCTGGCTGTCACCAGCGCCTCCACCACGCGCACGCTGTCCGACCGCGTGCGGCAGCCCACCTCGGCGATCTGCTTTTCCGCCTCGGCGCGGTATTTGCGCTGCGGCGTCACCAGATGGAAGTTGAGGTGACTGCGGGACGTGTCCACGTCAGGATTGCTGGCGTATTTCTCCTTGGTGCGCTCGTTGTGAGACTCGATATGCCCGATTTCCGGCCCCTTGTACTTGGCAAAGCGGAGAATGGCGTACTGTGCTTTCATCGGCGCGCCCCTCGCTTCACCCACACGATGTCGCAGTCCAGCACGTCGGCCAGCTCCACGACCTCCTTGTAGCGGATGCTCTCCCGCTGCAATTTTGCGGACAGATTGGAGACGCTGTCGCTCCAATCATATTCCTCGGCCAGCCGGTCAACCACCTCCTGCATGGTAAAACCGGCGCGGACGATCTGCGCCTTGATCTCATTTCTGATGCTCATAAAAACCTCCTGTTTTTTCGTGATGAAAACAGCGAAGCGGGTTTCTGTTTCCGAAAACCTGCTTCGCTGTTTGGTGTAATATTCTGTTTTCCCGAAATCCGCTGGAAACGCGGCGGTCGATGCCTTCTTCGTAAGTGAGGGGTATCGACTTTCCGAAACCGTGTGACTTCGCTCTAACCCGTGCAGCACCACGCGCATCTGTGAAGCCGGTGCGCGGCTTCGAGCAGCGCGGTTTCGCGAAATCCTTTCGCCGCCGCGCAAATTTTTTCCCGATTCTCACCTGTCTTGCAGATACCCCTTTCGTTTCAGCGCTGCCAGATCGGCGGCCACGTCCTCCGGGCGCATCCGCGCAAGGCAGCTCAAGTCGTAAATGTCGAACTGATTCACCAGAAGCAGCGTCATCAGCAGCTTCTGCGTGCCGGTCAGATCGCTGTCGTACAAGTGAAACAGCGGCAGTTCCTTATAATAAACTCTTCCCATTGCATCCTCCTTTGCGGCTGAACTTGAAAACATCTATCCCATCCATCCCATCCATCCGGGGTTTTTGGGATGCTTGGGATGGATGGGATGGAGAATTTCGTGTCTGAGCTCATACAACCGGCGGCGCGACCAGCGCCTCAATGCCCCGGAAGCCGTTGACCCGCTTGCCGAGGGCGTTCTGGATGTGATTGTCATGCTCTAAGCCGAACTCATCGGCGTGCTTTTTGAGGGTCATGCTCACCGTCCGCGCGGAGCGCGGCTTGTAGGCGTTGTCGCTGCACCACATACAATAGATACCGTACAGCGCGGCGGACGGGATGGCGCTGTCGGCCTTCAAACGGATGTAGCCATCGGAGCGCAGGAACAGCAGCACATTGTCGGCCTCGCGCCGTGCATCCTCGCGGTTTGCTTTCGTCTGCGCGCTTTCGGTGAAGCGGAAGTTATTACTTTGCAAGCGCCGCAGGCCTTCGAGACACCAGAGGAAGATGCCCTCGATCTCGCCGCAGAGCTTGTCCGCGAGAAAAGGGTCGTCCTCCCGATCAAGCGGCTTTTTCTTCACTGACAAAATGAGCTGGCGGCGGTAAAAGCCGTCCGAGTGGTCGTAAAGCGATTCGAGATCCCCGTTAGAAAAGGCCAAAAAGCGGACGTACATCCTGCCCTGATAGCTCTGCTCGCCCTTGCGCTCCAAGTCCATCGGCATTTCGGCGGTGATGAGGGACTTGAGATAGTGGGTGGATTGCAGCGCCTCCAGCTTCATGTCGTCGTCCACCATCAGCAGCTCGTGCTCCAGATCGGCGCGGGCGAAGGGGCTGCGCTCCACCTTGGCGATGCTGCCGTTTTTCAGGTTGCTGCCGAGCAGCTTCTGCATCACCACGCCGATGCGGCTCTTGCCCTCGCCGCCGTTGCCCTTGAGCAGCATCATCACCTGCCCGCGGTTTGTCGGGATCAGACAGTAGCCGAGGTATTCCTGCAAGGTCAGAATGTCCTCCGCTTCCAGCAGGTCAGACAAAAACCGCAGCCATGTCACCGGCTGCGGTGCGCTGGGGTCATAGTTGACCGGCAGGCGGTTGCGGCAGAATTCCTTCTCGGCTTGGAACGCGCCGCTGAGAAACAGCGTGCCGTTGGCAACGTGGATGCGATCCTCCTGAATGGGCAGTTCCTGCGTGTAGGCCTCCAGCCTGAGCGTTTCCAGAAGAGTGGTGGCGCGGCGAGCCGTGCCGCTCGTAAAATGCGGGCGCAGCATCTCGTAGATCTGCTTGCGAATGCCCTCTTCGTCAGCAACGCGGCCCTCCACCGTGAAAAAGCTGCCGTCCACGCAGACCATCGGGTGCGCCGATAGAAAGTCCTCGCAAAACAGGACTTCGTTGAAGTGCTTGTCCTGCATCCAGCGGGGCGGCTCATTTCGTTCCATGTGCTTCCTCCCTGATCTGCCGGTTCCGCGCCTCCATCAGCGCCAGCCGGTTGTCCTTCTGCAAGTCGGCCGCCACCTCGGCGCGCTCCTGCGGCGTGCCGCAGGCCAGAATATCCAGCATATTCCCGATGCGATCCAGCATATGGCAGGCCTCCGCATAGCGCGGGTCGATGGCGTCCTCCGGCGATTGCGGCGCACAATTCGTCTTCCAGTCCTGCAAGATTTGCAGGTAGTCTCCCAGCACGCGGAAGCAGCGCCGCTCGGTTTCCGCCTGCGATGCTCCGCGCTGTAGCCTTGCGAGAATGGACGGCTTCTGCTCGGTGATGCCGAAGTCCACCGCCAGCTTCTTCGCCGCATCATAGCTGCTCAGGCCGAACAGCCTTGCCGCAAGGTCGATCACGTCGCCGCTTGCCCCGCAGCCGAAGCAGTAGAAGTAATCCTCGTTCAGCTTCATGCTGGGCGTGCGGTCGTCGTGAAACGGGCAGCAGGTCATATTTCCCTGCCTGACCGGCAGCCCGTACCGCTCTGCCGCCATGCGCGGGGTGACAGCGGCCTTCACGGTTTCAAATAAGTTCATAGGCATTTCTCCCTTCAAAATTTTCTGACAATTTCTCCTTGTCACCTGAATATACGGAGAAAAGGTCTTAGACCGACGAAATCAGGCACTTATGCAAGCAAATAGTAAAAGCCTCCTGCTTTCTTGCAAAAATGCAAGAGCACGGGAGGCTTTTGTCGAGAGGATAATCAAGTCATTTTACAAAACAATTATAGAACGTTTGTACTAGATTTTGGGCAGAGTATGTGCTATACTGAATTTACAATATCTGCTTGGCGCAATATTTTTACTGGAATCGGAGGCGATATGTTCATGAGCAATGAATCGGTATTTCTCCCCGCGGCTGTCCGTGACCGCATTTGGGATCTGTTGAAGGAACGGAAGGTCACGCAGGCAGAGCTGGCCGCGAAAATTGGCTGCTCGGAAAGTGCGCTGAGCCGCTTCATCAGCGGCAAGACGGACAAGCTGAGTGACGAAAATATCATCCGCATCGCCCGCGCGTTTGATGTGTCCACCGACTTCCTCTTGGGCGAGGTGGATGAGCCGGATCGCAAAAACTACGACATCTCAGAGCTGGGTCTTTCGGTTGAAGCGGCGCGGAATCTCTACACGCAGAAGGTCAACCCCAAAATCGTCAGCTACCTTCTGGAAAATCCACAGTTTGCCGATACCACATACCAGATCGCCCGATATCTGGACAACGAGCTGACCTCCGGATTTGCCGCGCAGAATCAGCTTTATTCGATGGTTTCGTCCATGCTGGGCACAGTGCCGCAGGCCGCGGATGAAGTCAAAAGTCTGCGGACGCCCATCGATCAGGCGGATCTGAGTTCCATCCAAAATTCTTTCATGAAGGCTGTCCGCGCCGTGAAAAAGGAAGCCGAGGCGGAGATGCCGCCCACGCGCCAGCTCACGGCGCAGGCGATGAAGAGCATCTATGCGGAACTGACCAAGGGCGGTCAAAAGCTGAACCGGAAAATCACAAAGGAACAGATTGCGGACGCGGTGGCAGCCTCCGTTTCCCATCTGCCCGGTGTTGACACGGCATACGTCAGGAAGTTGTTCCTCTCCATGACCGGAACGGCGGCAAGCGATGAATCCGAACAGCATGACCAATGAGCGGCTTTGCACTCTGGCTCAGAAGGGCGATGAGGCCGCGCGGGAACTCCTTGTTGAAAAGAACATGGGCTTCATCATTCAGACGGCTGACCTTGTATACCGGAGCTCGTCGCTGGAGGGCAGCGACCTGAACATCGACGTGGATGATCTGGTGCAGGAGGGCAGCATCGGCCTGCTGCGTGCCGTTGACGGCTTTGATCCGGCGCGGAAGCTCAAGTTCCTGACCTATGCCGCGCCGTTCATCCGAAACGCCATGACCGACCTGGTTCGGGGCGCCTTCTCCCGATATGAGCAGCGAATGGTCGATTCCGAAAATGGACTGGGGCTTCAAAAAGTCCGGCTGGATGAAGTTCTCCCCGGCGAAGAGCGATTGCTGCGCATGGAGGCGGTTGCCGACATCGCCGCCAAATCTCCGGAACAGGTTTATGAGGAAAGAGAAACCTTGCGGGAGCTGTACGAGGGCTTGGGGCGAATCTCCGAGCGGGAGCAGACGTATCTTCTGTACCGTCATGGTTTTACGGACGATATTGGGCACACGCTGATCGGCACAGCGATTCATTTTCATCTCAGCGAGAGCAGGGCAAAGAAGCTGGAAGGCGAGGCGATGGACAACCTCTGGCTGGAGCTGCCGTGGTGGTTTTAGCGCGCAAACGCCGCGGCGGGACGGGGGCTCTTATATACCTCTGCTTCCTTTTCCGGCCAGTCGGATTTTGCTTCTCAAAAATCCTGCATTTGTGCTGTAGCTCACATCACAAAATCCGCCTGTCCTACTGCCGCGAAAAAGCGTTTGTTGCCACACTCTGCCGCACCGCAGAGTACGCCGCCAACCCCTTTCCCGCGTCAGCCGGAAGCAAAGGTATAACACACTAGACTTTCCTACGGAAAATCGTGTGCCAACAGGGCGGCTCGCGCCCCTATTGGAAACCCAGCGGCAAAGAGATGTTCCCTTTGCAATCCCTCATTTTCCTCACTGGTGTATATACAAACTGCAAAAATGCAGCTTGCAACGCCTGTTCAGAAAATGCAAAAGGAAGCCTGTGCGGGAGCGTGACACAGACTTCCTTTTGGGCGGAAATGCAGAAGAAAGGAACGGCAGTTTCTTCTGCATTCCCACAGCCCGCACGGCGGGGACGGGAAAACCGAACGAAAACAGGAGGCTAAACCATGAAGAAGTCGCAGATCAAATGGGTCATCATCGGACTGGTTGCAGTAATCATATTTGTCATTGGCGTTCCTATCATAATCAATGAATGCTACAAAATCAACAGCGGGTATATGACGATGTGGAGCGCTGCAGATGTGCTATCCTACTATGGAACGATTTTAGGCGTGCTTGTGGCCGCTGCAACAATAACTGTGACGATTAGCTTTACTCAAAAGCAGATTCAGAGGGAAAGTGTGCTTAAAACTGAAACCGAAAAATGGGCTAAGATTGCGGAGATATTCGCGACAGCACTGGATACAATCAATCCTATTCGACCATTGGTTGAAGCCATGGATACCGGCATGACAAATCCGACCGCAGCAATTATGACATACCAGAAGTATCAAATGTGCTGTAAAACTGCAATGGACAGGCTCATCGCTTTCTTAGGTGGAGCAGACTATCCGAAAGTCAAAAAACTGATTGACAGTGTGAATAGATCAACAGAGGAATTCTCTCAAATCTGCGATAAGGAAATCGCAATTTATAAGAGCTTGCAAAACTTTTCTGCACGGAAAACCGCAGAGGATACACTGAAGATGGACGCCGAACATCCTAATTATTTTTCCGACGATACAATCCTCTCCTGCCAGAAAATTATTGACGACACAAATGGAGTGCCCCTTGATACACTTAGCAAAAGTATAGCCGCAGCTAATCAAGAACTAGTTTCCGCGTATGAGACCACATATAGAAATCTCCTTCAACTCAAGTGCCAGATATTTGAGACTATCGGTATAGAAATACAGGAAAAAGCCGATCACATCTTGCGATTCGGCAAGACTAAATAGCAAGGCACGGGATGGTTCCTCTTGAGAATCATCCCGTGCTTTTGTATAGCCGTTTAACTTAGGGCCTAACTTGTGAGGCAACTTAGGGGGGGTGCCCCCTAAGTTACCCCAGCCTTTTCGCCATGGTTGCATCGCGCCGCCAGGCTTTCTCTGCCATTCCACCCCTCCCGAATCCCCACGGCTTTGCCCTCATCCTCCGTCACTATGTACAATCCAGTCCCCATCTTTTTGACAGATCCAGCATAGCAAAGCAGAATCTTTCCCACCGTGCCAATGTTATCTGTGACGGGTCGCCCTCGCGGATTCTCATGGTGCGGCGGATCTCCTTGGGAATGACAACGCGGCCAAGGTCGTCGATCCGTCTGACAATTCCGGTTGCTTTCATCTATCAAAACTCCTTTTATACTCGATAAACTGCACTTAGTCTTTGGAAAAGCCGCCAATTTATCCAAAGCCGCGGCTGGAAGATTTTGCAGCGCGCTGAGGATGATATTTTTAACAAAATAAGGTGAAAGAGGAGCGAATGTGGACATTGTGCACAGCTAAGGGCGGATTTTAGATGATGAAACTGAAAGAAGTGACAGACTGAAAAAACTTTGAAAAATACGCTTGACATTTCCTGGGATGCGTGTATAATAACGTACTGTTCCGCGAATGGAGCGTGCACCTTGTAAATTAAACAACGAAACTTTGACAAGCACCAGATGAAAAACTGTGCGAAATGCACAGAGCTTGCGGAGGACCGGTTAAGTCAATTACGGTCTGAAGTAAGGATAAAAAGTTTTAAGCTATGACAAATAGCTCGATAAAGATTAGCTCAGACTTAGGTCTGTGTTGATACCATTTTATTGAGAGTTTGATCCTGGCTCAGGACGAACGCTGGCGGCGTGCTTAACACATGCAAG
>ERZ791645.328-NODE-328-length-42151-cov-3.734773_pt1 | contig 42151 bp, 26 predicted proteins | sample MGYA00509939_ERZ791645 | MGnify/ENA primary metagenome ERZ791645 (study PRJEB30046, sample SAMN00715249) | human gut metagenome | study: EMG produced TPA metagenomics assembly of the A metagenome-wide association study of gut microbiota in type 2... | reverse complement strand
CAAAGCATTGCAAAGCAAAGACTTTTCAGAAATCCTACTGATCTGCGTCAATTTTAATACCACCAGCTCACGGTTGTTCAAAAAATCAAGGCAAAAAACCAAATTAGGCTTCGGACATAAGAAATAGTATGGGCGCAGTGATATATTTTATGTGCGAAGTTTGAGTTAATAAAATTAAGCGAACAAACCATAAAGATATTATAAGAAGATATTTCTGCTTAACATAGGAAACTGTCTTGTATTTCCAATCAAATAATGCTATAGTACATCCCAATAAGGGACAGACTAGCAGGTATAGACTGACAGAAGGATTGGTGGATACAATGGATATTTTCGATATTATTGGTCCGGTAATGGTAGGACCAAGCAGTTCACACACAGCAGGGGCTGTAAGGATCGGATATGTGGGTCAGAAGCTATTGGCAGAGCCGGTAGTGAAGGCGCAGATCGGTCTTTACGGCTCTTTTTGGTCTACCGGAAAGGGGCATGGAACAGACCGTGCGCTGGCTGCCGGATTGATGGGCTGGGAGCCGGAGGATGAGAGGATTCCGAGGAGCCTTGAGATTGCGGAGCAGGCAGGCGTGGAGCTTTCTTTTTATCAGGCGGACCTAAAGGACGCACATCCCAACACGGCGGTAATTCATATGACCGGTGCCGGAGGACGTGAGCTTGAGGTGATCGCTGCGTCCATCGGAGGAGGCAGGATCCGCATCTGCGAGGTGGACGGTCTGACAGTAAATGTGTGCGGTGAATATCCGACACTTATCGTTCATAATCTGGATCAGCCGGGGCATGTGGCGGAGGTGACATCCATGCTCAGCCACAAGTCGGTCAATATTGCAACATTGCAGCTCTACCGTAATTCGCGTGGAGGCAATGCCGTGATGGTGCTGGAGTGCGATCAGGAGATTCCACTGGAAGCGATCAAATGGCTGGAGCATCTTGAGGGCGTGATCAAGGTCACATATTTGAATCTATAGGGATGGAGGATTGGCGTTATGTATGAATCGTTGCAGCAGATGCAGGAAATATGCGAGACGGAGAATAAGGCGTTCTGGGAGCTTGTGATGGAAGAGGAGGCCAATGAGAAGCAAAACAGCCATGAGGAAGTGTTTGAGATGATGCGGAGCATGTACCGCGCAATGGTACAGGCGGACGAGAATTATGAGGATCGCAGATCTGCCAGTCAGATGACAGGTGGTGCGGGGGAGCTTATGGCGAAATGGAACCGTGACGAAAAGACATTGTCTGGTCCATTTCTGGGACAGGTGATGGAAAGGGCACTTAAAATGGCAGAGTCCAATGCCTGCATGAAGCGCATTGTGGCGGCACCGACCGCAGGCTCCTGCGGTGTACTGCCGGCGGTGATGATCACCTGTCAGAAGCTGGAGAAGTGTCCCGAGGATGAGATCGTCAAGGCGCTGTTTGTGGCAGCGGGGATCGGTCAGATCATTGCGAGCCGGGCATCGATTGCCGGAGCGCAGGGCGGTTGTCAGGCAGAGATTGGCTCTGCGAGTGCTATGACGGCAGGAGCTCTTGTCTTTCTGCGGGGCGGCAGTCTTCAGCAGATTTATGAAGCAACGGCGCTTGCATTAAAGGGACTTCTCGGTCTGGTGTGCGATCCGGTGGCGGGACTGGTGGAGGTTCCGTGTGTGAAGAGAAATGTGATCGGTGCTGTTAATGCGGTTTCGTGCAGTGATATGGCGATGGCAGGGATCACATCGTTTATTCCGGTGGATCAGGTCATTGATGCGATGGATGAGATTGGGCGCAATATGCCGTGTCAGTACAAGGAGACGAGTCAGGGCGGGCTTGCGGTTACTCCGGCGGGAAAGTCAGTCGTATTGTAACAACAGGGGAGCCACACGAATTGTGTGACTCCCCTGTTTATAGGTGCTCTCCGCATACAGCTTCGATCTATTCGTCCAGCATGGATGTGCAGTGCGGGCAACTCTTAATCGGCGTACTCGAAAAACGGCAGGATATTGACGATATATTTGTTCATGATATCCGCAAATTCCCGGAGCTGTGCATCTGTCTGACACTCACCGTATTCAATGGTATAGGTGTATCCGTTGTGGAAGCCGACATAAATCATCATCGGATTGAGCTCCTCCATTTTCTCGCCGGTAAAGGAACCCTTGAGACGGTGAATGGTAAAAAGCGGCATTTTGGCACCGCCACGCTTTGCCATGAAGGTAGCAGTGGCTTCGCTGCACCCGAAGTCCGGATTGGTCACAGCATTCTTCTCTTTCAGGGTTACCAGCTCGGCAACGCTTTCGGGCAGCTCCACAAAGCATTTGGCTGCCTTGCTGCTGATACGGATCCGTTTGTCGGTTGCCGTGGTCTGGTGGAGCGTGATCGTCTCACCGCCGAAGGTGACGCTTGCGATGGTTTTTGCATCGATGATCTGGTTAAAGCCGATCCGTTTGTATCCCTCGTTTGAAGCATCGCCCCAGCTTTCGGTCACATCATCCTCAAAACGGCTGTCGATACGGCTGCCATCGGTGAAATCAATCGTAAGCCGGTCTGATTTTTCGTATTTGTTCCATTCCTTTTGTGTGAAATGTGTCTTTCCCTGCTTCGTGATCGTGTAGTGTGCGGTCAGTGAAAGCGGAGATACGACAATGTTCGTCCAATGCCCCTCGGAATCCATGAGACGGATGGCTTTGTCCACATTGATCTGCTCCGGCTCAGCATTGGTCTGGAAGGTCCAGTTTAATTTCCAGCTTCCCTTTTGCAGCGTGACGAACCTACCGTGATTATTGCGGTAACCGATATTTTTGAGCGATAAAGCGATTTGGCTGTTGTTGATGTCAACATCGTTGCCGTTATTGTTGATGCCACTGACCAACATCGGAAACTTTGTGATGCCCTTGTTTACGGAGGTGCTGCTTATCGTGTCGGCAGTATAGTCATAGCTTGTGCCGTCCTTTCCGGTAATGGCAAGCTCATAGCTGCCAAATTCCAGTGTGTACGGAACGTCCTTCAGATCGGAAGCGTTGATCACGGCGTAGAAGCCGGAATGGTCTCCGATGGTCTGGGTCAGATCCAGCCGGATCCCGTTTGATTCATTCGAAGCGTTGACATTAGTAGTCAGCTTCTCGGCAGCCTGCTGTGACTGATTATCATAGATTTCGAAAAAGTTTCGGATGCTGTCATCAAAGCTGAAAGCGGCAAATGCGGTGACGCCGACCATGCAGACAAGGCATGCGGCAGCGGCAGCAGCGAACGGTCTGGAATATCTTCTCCAGAATGAATGGTGTGTTGTGATGTTGTTTTGTTTTTCTGATTTCCTGTTTTCTTCGTTTGTCTTTGTATGGATTTCCCCATTTATTTTTTGCAGAGTTTTTTCATGTAATCTCTTGATTTCGGACTCTGTCAATGTTGTTTCCTTCCTTTCGGAGCCGATGTCCTGTCTGGAAAGCTCCTGTAATAAATTTTCTATATTTTTCATAAGGCACTCCTTTCTGACTGTCCGGTCTTCCCCCTGACCATTCGACAGTCAAGCCATATCAGATATTTCAGGCAACTTCAACGCCACATTGTAGCAGCTGTTGTCTCAAACGGTGTTTCCCCCTGCTCAGTTTGTTCTCTACCGTCTTTGCTTTCAGCGCCAGTTTATCTGCGATCTCCTTGATCGAATGTTGATAGAAATACCGGTAAATAAATATTTCGCGGTCGGGACTTTTCATGGAATTGACCAGCTGGTATAAGATTTCGTACTCAGACCGGCTTACGATCTGCTCCTCCACATTTTCCCCCGATACCAGCTCTTCGGCGGTATCTATATTTTGTGTCGGATGTTCCTTTGCCAGAGTGCGCCGTTTATTTAGTGCGGTGCGCCTTGCAATTCCATATAAATATTCCCTGAGGCCCTGACCGTCTGTCAGCTTGATTTTTTCTCTGGACCGCCAGAGTCCCACGAAGGTGTCGGATATCGCTTCTTCGATATCTTCCCCGCTGTAACCGGACAGGATGGACCGGCAGATTGTTTTGACCGCCTTTCCATACTGCCTGATCGCAAGCTCGATCCCAAGTGAGACGTCTTCGCTCAGACAGTCCAGCAATTCCTGTTCTTCCATTTGTCTGCCCCCTTTATAATCTCTTGAAAGATCTTTCATTTATCTATTGGCATGAAGATACTCAAATCACTCACTTTGTTTTGAAAAATATTAAAAAACTCTTACCTGTCCCATTTATCGCACACATGGTTTCAGGTGTGATTTCAGACGTAATGGTATTTGCCGTATTTCCTAAGCGTAATGGTATTCACTGCGCTTTTTAATAAGAAATGTCGCAGTGACGAAAAGTGTCAGAAGCTCTGCAACGGCAACGGACAGCCAGATGCCGGTGATGCCGAGGAAAATCGGAAGGATAAATACCACGGCAAGCTGGAACACCAGGGTTCGCAGGAAGGAGATCACGGCAGAGATCAGTCCGTTGTTCAGCGCCGTGAAGAAGGAAGAACCAAATATATTGAAGCCGTTGATCAGGAAGGTTACACAGAACAGACGGAAACCGTAGCGTGTCATCTCAAAAAGCTCCGGATCGTATCCAACGAAGATCCGTGCGATCGGTGATGCAATAAACTGTGCCGCTGCGGTCAGGACAACGCCGCAGATGCTTACCAGTGTCAGGCTTTTTTTGAACAGATTTTTCAGTTCGTCGTGGTTGGCAGCTCCGTAATGGTAGCTGATGATCGGTGCACTACCGATGGAATAGCCGAAAAAGACAGCGACAAAGATAAAGTTTGCGTACATGATCGTTCCGTAGGCGGCGACACCGTTTTCGCCGGCAAGCTTCATTAACTGCAGATTATACAGGGAACCGACGATAGAGCTGGAAAGATTTGTCATCAGCTCGGAGGAACCGTTTGCACAGGTTTTCAACAATATTCTGCCATAGAATTTCGTCTTTCCAAGACGTAGAATATCGGATCTTCCGCCGGCAAAATAGATCAACGGGAAGAATCCGCCAAACAGCTCTCCGCAGGAGGTGGCGATCGCAGCACCGGCAATTCCCCAGCCGAACACGGCAATGAACAGGTAGTCTAAGATCATATTAGTCACGCCGGCAATGACGATCACCGCAAGACCAAGCTTTGGCTTTTCTGCCGCCACAAAGAAGCTCTGGAAGGCGTTCTGCAGCATGAACGGAGCCAGCGTGATAAAGCCGAGGCGACCGTAGATCATACAGTTTTTCAGGAGATCTCCGTTGGCACCGAGCAGTCTTGCGACGGACGGTGTCAGGGCGATTCCGACAAGGCTTAAAGCGATTCCGCCGATCAGGGTGACGTACACCAGCATGGAAAAATATTCGCCGGCTTTCTCCTTCTTACCCTCGCCGAGTGTCTTGGCGACAATGGCACTTCCTCCGGTACCCATCATAAAGCCGAGTGCGGACATTGCCATAATAAACGGTGAGATCAGATTGATCGCCGCAAACGCTGTTTTGCCGACATAATTGGAGACAAATAACCCATCGACAACGACATAGATCGAAGTGAAGATCATCATGATGACGGATGGGTACACAAAATGTAACAGCTTTTTAAATGTAAAATGTTCGGATAATTGTATTTTCATTGTGATTCCTTTCTGTGAAGCTTCATAAATTCACTGCGCAGTGCAGCTGCATATTTCTGATGGAACAGGATCAGCTGATCCCATTCCTCCGGTGACAGTACGGACAAAGCGTTGTTTTCTGCCTGAATGACCGGATAGATCTTCTCCTGCTGGATCTGCCTTCCGGTGTCGGTTAGAAAAATCTGCATGCTTCTTCCCTTGCCCGGTTTTAATTCAATCCAGCCATTTGCTTCCATTTTGCGGATGGCGGAGTTGATCGTCTGTTTGGGAATGCAGGAGGTCCTGCAGATGTCACGCTGCAGGCAGCCGTCACCAAGCTCGAAAATGCCGTATAAGATATCAAACGCACTGTCTGAGAGTGACGCATTGAGTGCGGCATCATGATAGATGTCATCGAACTCTTTGTAGAGATGGTTATATTCTATCTGAACGTCACTCATATGAGGTTTTGCGGGTGCTTTCATTATCATCATCCTTTCGTTGTTTTTATGTGTATATAAAATGGTGTTGGGGTTAAAAGGTATCTTGCTATAATGTAAGTCTGATTTCGTACTCAATAATGTATTATAGTCCGATTTCGTACTTACGTCAAGCCGCAGCAGTATAATGTCATTATTTACCTGCCGTCGATCATGATAAGCAGGAATAAGATCTTCGTAATTTTAACGGAATTGCTCCTGTATTTTGCTTGCTATCTTTATATTGAAATGGTACTATATTCTTTAGAAAAAATTTAAGATAAGGGGTACGGCAATTACTATGAAAAACTCAAACGAACCAATCTACGATGCTCGTAAACTAGGGGTTCCTAAAATGCTTATTTTGGGAATCCAGCACATGTTCGCCATGTTTGGCGCAACAATTCTTGTACCGATCCTTGTGGCAGGTTATTTCCAGGAAGCCTGTGGAGAGCCGCTGTCAAGAGGACTTACGGTTTCTGTTACTTTATTCTGTGCCGGATTTGGTACACTGATATTCCATCTTTGTTCTAAATTTAAGGTGCCCGCATTCTTAGGATCTTCTTTTGCATTCCTTGGTGGTTTCTACACGGTAGCGAATCTGAAGAGCGGCATGTATGCCGATATGGCTGCCAACGATAAGGTTGCATATGCCTGTGGCGGTATTGTGGTTGCAGGTCTTTTGTATCTGGTCGTTGCACTGATCTTTAAGCTGGTTGGTGTCAATCGCGTTATGAAGTTCCTTCCGCCGGTTGTAACCGGACCGATCATTATCTGTATCGGACTTTCCCTGGCACCAAGTGCCGTAAGCAATGCGTCCGGCAACTGGCTGATCGCCTTTGTGGCACTGGCAGTGATCATTATTTTCAATATCTGGGGCAAGGGTATGTTTAAGATCATTCCGATCCTGATGGGTGTTCTGATCTCCTATGCATTTGCATTGATCTTAAATGCCTGCGGAGTGACGAATCCGGACGGTTCTGCAATCCTGAATTTCGCTTCCGTTTCTACTGCAAGCTGGGTTGGACTTCCACCGTTCCAGATCTGCAAGTTTGATGTGACCGCTATCCTTGTTATGGCACCGATCGCGATCGCAACCATGATGGAGCATGTCGGTGATATGTCTGCCATTTCCGCAACCGTAGGTAAGAATTACATTGAGGATCCGGGTCTTCACCGTACACTGATGGGTGACGGTATTGCAACTGCATTTGCCGGTCTCATTGGAGGTCCTGCCAATACAACATACGGAGAGAATACCGGTGTACTTGAACTTTCCAAGGTCTATGATCCGAGAGTGATCCGGATCGCAGCAGTATTTGCTGTTATTCTTTCCTTTATTCCGAAGTTTTCCGCAATCATTTCAACAATGCCGTCAGCGATCATCGGAGGCGTGTCCTTCATGCTTTATGGTATGATCTCAGCAATCGGTGTAAGAAATGTGGTTGAGAACAGAGTTGATCTGACAAAGTCAAGGAACCTCATTATCGCAGGCGTGATCTTTGTCTGCGGTCTTGGTTTTTCCGATGGTCTTACCTTCCGTGTGGCAGGTACTTCCATTACACTGACAGCACTGGCTGTTGCAGCGATCGCAGGTATCCTTCTCAATGCGATCCTTCCGGGCAATGATTACAGCTTCGGAAAGCATCCGGAGGGAGACAGAAGCCGTGGTGTTTATGTGATGAACAGTGATAGAGAGACAGAAGAAACTGAAGAAAATAAATAATAAAAGACTATAAGAGAACTGCATTGGAGATAATAGCAGATATCCGAAAGAAAGGACGCGTAACATGATTAAATCCGATAATATTGTAATTTTTGAACATCCGTTAATTCAGCATAAAATTTCCCTGCTCCGTGATAAGGCGACCGGGACAAACGAGTTCCGTAAGCTTGTCGATGAGATCGCGATGCTGGAGGGATTTGAGGCACTTTCTGATCTTCCGGTGGAGGATGTAGAGATTGAGACTCCGATCGAGAAGTGCATGACACCGATGATCTCCGGACGTAAGCTGGCAGTCGTACCGATCCTTCGTGCCGGACTTGGTATGGTTTCCGGTATCCTTGCTCTGGTTCCGAATGCAAAGGTTGGTCACATTGGAATGTACCGTGATGAGGAGACACATCAGCCACAGGAATATTATTGTAAGCTGCCAAATCCGATCGAGGAGAGACTGATCGTTGTCTGTGATCCGATGTTGGCAACCGGCGGTTCTGCTATTGATGCGATCGATCAGATCAAGAAGCACGGCGGCAGGAATATCAAGTTTATGTGTATCATTGCTGCGCCGGAGGGGCTTGAGAAGCTTCATAAGGCACATCCGGATGTGCAGATTTATGTTGGTCATCTTGACAGACAGCTTAACGAGGATGCATATATCTGTCCGGGTCTTGGTGATGCCGGTGATCGTATCTTTGGTACGAAATAATCATTTAATTTTAATAGAAACGATGTTGTCGATTGCTTTGTTGTTAAGCAGCTTTTGCAGTCCGGCAGCATATATAAGGCAGGCGTTTGTGCGTCTGCCTTTTTGAATGGATACGAAATATCTTTTGCGGATGAGGGAGGAAGCATCAAAGAGCTTCTTTTTTGTCGCTATTTTAGCCGTTTGGCTAGTGTACTTTTCGGAAGTGCTTTGTTATAATTGAGTGCAATCATGAAAGGAGAAACGAGGAGGAGCTTATGAGAAAATGGAAAAAATGGGTGTCCGTGATGCTGGCAGGCTCTATGTTGGTATCGGGGCTCCCGGCACAAAGTATTGTAAAGAGGGCGGGCGCAAGCAGCCTGAAGGAAAACGGACAGGCAGAGAAAAGTATTTATGACAAGCTTGCCTTTGATACAACACAGGAGACAGAGGATTCCGAACGGAATCCATATACGGCGGGAAAGGACGATTATCAGAACCTGAATCCGCAGATGGAGCTGTTTGTCGAGGGAAAGGTATCGTCATTGAGTCAGACGATTCTAAGAAAGTCTTCGGTCAATGGAAACTATAACAGGAGCCAGACAGACTCAGCAGATCTGACAGATGGAACGGGACTCAATCTTGGCTGGTATCAGGGAACGTATCAAAATTCCGGAGATCAGACAGGAGCTCTTTTGAAGAGCAAGCAGAGAAAAGCAGTAAAGACAACGTTTGATTCCGTAGCGACCGGAGCCAAGGAATATACGGCTCTGGATGCCTCCGGGAGCGGTTATCAGGATTACAAGGTGTGTGTTGCGCAGAAGGCAGCAGACTCGGATGAATTAAACCTGTATCTGCTTAGTGCAAAGACAAATGAGCCGGTGGGAACGGCGGTCAATCTGACAAAAAGCAACACCTGTGTGTCCACTATGAAGGAACATGAGACGAGGTCTTATCTCGCGGTCTGCGGCGGTGATTTTGACGGAGATGGAAAGGATGAGGCAGCAGTTTATGTTCCGGTTACGGATGCACGAAATGGAGTGAATGCTTCTCATGTGGATATCTATGATATCAATACGGAATCCTCGACCAAAACCTTTGAAAAGAGATCAACGGTATACCTGGCAGATCTGGAGGGGACGCAACCCGGCAAGACGCTTGACGATTCAAAAACTCCTTTTATTACAAGTCTGGCAGTCTATGATTTTGACGGGGATGGAAAGGAAGAGCTTGCAACGTCTTTTAGTCATGCTTATTTTCCGAATGCCAGATTTATTCCCGCAAATACGAAAAAGGCGAAAGAGTGGAAGAAAATGGGATCGTATCTGTCAGTACTGTCCATGAAAACGGACAGTATGGAGGAACAGTATGGACGCCGCCTGGCATTTACCGGAGAGGAATATGGAATTCAGGAGAAAAAGGATACCGTTTTGCAGACCATGCAGTTTGTTGGTCTGGATGTAGGCGATATGGATAATGATTCGATGCAGGAGCTTGTTGTTGCCGGTTACGTTCCGGATGGAGATGACGGTGTGGGTCAGTCGGTAGTCAAGAGTAAGCAGGCAGTTGTGCAGCTTGGCTTTGATCAGGAAAAGGGATGTTATAAGCTGTTGCATGGCGGTATTCCGTATCTTTTATGCCAGCCTGCAGCCAATCAGGAGCTTTATGAAGGAATGTGGGGGTCGGATGTCAGACAGGAACCGGCAGCGGTCGCATGCTTTGCTTCCCGGGGGACAGGGTATGGAGATACTTTGTTCGTGGAGGGCAGCTGTTGGAACTTCAGTGCGGGTGCATCTGAAAAGGAGACGTTTCGATGTCAGTATAATGGCGGCTCGTCTGATTATGTTGTGCCGGATGAAGCAAATGCTTCCGGCGGACTCGCAGAGGCGTATCAGTATCAGTGGACGGACGATAACGGAAATATGAAGCTGCCGATCGATAAGGACAGTGATACAACGAAGTGCTGGCTCAGCAAGGTTGTCAAGGGCAATTTTAATGGAAACCCATATGGCATGGAGCAGGTAATCATGAGCTGTGGTGTCAAGAGCGACAGTATGGTGTCATGGGGGCTTTCTGCACTCAGCCGGAAGGCAGTCGGAGCGGAGGATACCGCCGGGTACGCGCGTTTGACACAGGCTTCGGGCTGGAGAGATATCTATCTGAGTTTGGCGGCAGTCGATTATGATGAGGACGGCATGATCGTTAAGTTTGATCATAAGGAGAGTTATTTCAGTGATCCGAATGTTGTTGCCGTGCTTCAGGCGGCACCGTATTTCTCGGATCTGGAATCTACGGACGGAAATTACAGCACCAATGGCTCTACGGCATACGGCAAAACGACAGGCTCCTCCACCACAAATTCAGCCGAGTTTTCGGTATCAGCCGGGGTGATCACCGGATATGAGGAGGATGTCAGTATTCTCGGATTTTACGATGTCGTAGGAATTGATTTTGAAGTGGAGGCGAGCGTCAGTGCCGGCTATGCAAAGGAATTTACGAAGGGGAAGAGCTATTCTACTTCTTATGAGGCAGACAGTACGGATGACAGTGTGGTACTGTCGATGACGCCATACACAAGGTATGTGTATAAAAGTTATGTGCCGGGATTTAAGCTGCCGACACAGAGCCGCTACAATGGGCTGAAAAAGCAGCTTGAACAATATAAGAGCAGTTACGAGACGGCAGAACAGGAATATGCAGAGATCAAGCAGAAGAAAGGAATATCCTATCGATTTAAGAAAGCAGCGCTTGCCAACCGGGTTTCCGTTGCTGCAAACAGATATAACAATGCATACAGCCGGCTTCAGGCAATCGACAAGGCACTGGAGCAGGGATATGAGTGCGGACAGCAGATTGCGGGAAGCTGGAAGGATTATTATGTTTCCGTGCCTCAGACACCGCGTATGACCATGCTTACAGTGACAGAATATGACCGTGTTGCGAAGGAAAACGGCGAATTTGACAAGATCCGCGGAAATGTTCTGACGAACACGCCGGGCGATCCGTTTTCCTACCGGGCTGCGATCGGAGCCTCTTTCGATGGAGGAAAGGTCGTTGACGATGTATCCGGTGCAAAGGATAATTTCGTCAGAGTCAGCAGGGGAGGCAATTCTATCACACAGGGAATTGAAGTGGAAAGTGAAAATTCGGATACCGTGACCTGGGGAACCAGTGTGGAGACGCATCTTGTGACAGAGGAAGGCGGTGTTAAGACCGGTGTCAGTGCGGGTGCCGAGGCAAACGGCAGCGTGACATGGACGAATTATAACGGAGCGGAATATTCCGGAACGGTTGCCGGTATTCCTGCGAATGTAGAGCAGTCCTATTCCTTCATGTGGCGATTCGGAACATGGGATACGATGTTAAACGGACAACGGACAAAGGTGCTTGGCTATCTTGTGAAGGGACAGGAGGCACCACCGGCACTGCCATCTGACATTACTGTGACGGATGCCACAGCGGATTCCCTGACCTTGAGCTGGACACACAGCAACCGTAAGGGAGTGCGCTACCGCATCTGCCTGTTAGAGGATAATGAGGAAGAAACGCCGATTGCAGAAGTTTCTTCCGCCCGATCCGGTTATACGATCGGTAACGGTCTGCTTCAGCCGGGAAAGACATACCGTTTTACGATGCAGAGTGTCGGTTATATGGAGACAAGTGCATCCAGCCTTCCGGTGTATGGAAGAACCAAATACGCTGCCGGAACAGATACACCGACAATTGAACTGCAGCCGGAGGATACGGCGGTTGTGGAAGGCGGAAAAGCAGAATTTTCGATTTACGCGACACCGGTAAAGGGAAGCAATGGTTCTGTGCGGTATCAGTGGCAGCGCAGACAGGGAGCAGGTGCAGTGTGGGAGGACATTGACGGTGCAGACAGTATGGATCTTGCGGTGCCGGATGTGACTGCGGATATGGACGGATGGCAGTATCGATGCGTTGTTTCCCAGTTTTACGGCAAAACGATCGAGATCGACAGCGAACCGGCGGTTCTTACTTTAAAACAGCGTCTTGCATCGGTTGTCAGAATGGATCCGTTGGAGAAAACAAGCGGTCGTGCAGCTGATGTGGAAAAGGTGCAGAAGGAAGAAGAGACGCGAAGCTACGAGCCGTTGAAGTTGACGGTCAAGGTGACAAATGGTAATTTGCAGGTGGCAGAGCTGAAGGGCAATGTGAAATATTTTGGGGAGTACACAGGCAATTATTCTGTGACTGTAGGTAAAAAAATTACAGAGGATGCGGTTATTCTGGAAGAATTGGAAGGAAGTGCCTCCGACAGCAATTACAAAGCGAAGGTGGATCAAATTGTAAATGCAGCACAGTCCGGATCGTTTCACTATCTTTTCCTGAGGATTTTTAAGGACGATGCAACCCGTACAAAGTTGAAAAATTATCTGTCTGACAAAGGTTCTGTCCGCAGCCGTGAAAATGATCCTGAGACCGATACGCTGTCTCCGAATATGGATCTGACGGTGGAGATAACGGAAGAGAATTTTAACCATTTAAAGTATAGGGAACTTACCGCAGATGGTTATGAGAGCACGGTTCCATATGATGACGAATATGTTTATGGGCTTGCTTCCGGTCGGAAGACAATCACCCATACACAGCCGGTGGGAGGCGAGGAGCAGACGCTGTCTGCACAGATTGTCTCTGAAAAGGAGGAGCCGTTAAACGGGGAAGCGGTCTGCGAGATCATGAATCTGACGACAGGAGAAACAGAAAATACAGCACTTACTGTTACAAATGGGTGTGCTTCAGGAAAGTGGACGCCGTTTGGAACCGGCTACTATAAATTAACGGTAAAATATCAGGGGGATGAGGAGTATTATGGTGCAGCGGCGGAGAATCCGCAGTATTTTACAGCATATAATTCCAAGAAAAAGACATTGCCGGGATTAGAGCTGGAGAATACGCCGGTTTACGGAGAGGAAATTTCGCTTCAGATGAGTCTTGCCAAGACGGATCAGGTAGAGGATGTTACGGAAGCGGCCTCCTTCACATTGGTTGGCAAAAAGGACCGGAAGCGCACTGCGATCACCGTGGAAAACGGCAAATGGGCGGTTAACGAGCTGCCGGGCGAGTATATTTTGGAAGCGTCGATAACAAAGGATGGCGTTACTTATGAATGTTCCCGGGAGATACAGATCGAGAAGGCACAGCTATATGTAACGGTTGATCCGGTTACGGTGGATGTCAGCAAAACGACAGATTACCAATATCAGTTTGCAGCTGCGCAGTTAAAATTCCGGGGCTTGTCTGCCGGAGATGAAGACGCCGCCAGAGCTCTGTTTACTGCCGGTGCCAATGAGCAGGAAATTGGAAAGGACAGCAAAGGAAAGCCATATGCGGCAGATTACAGTATTTATACCGGAATTAAGGAGGATGCAGAGACAGCGGAAGTGAATGAGCTGCTTGCAAAATACGAGGTGTGTACGATAAACAGTACACTTAGCTACACGGGCAATAAGACCGGAAGCTATCTGGTACAGTACGGCGCAGAGGGCAGAGGCGTTGTCAATGCGTCCACCGACAAAGGTACAGCAATCGCAAACGGCGGGTCTTATGCGGAGGATTCAAAACTCTATTTTAAAGCAGTTCCGGCTCAGGGCTGGAATCTGAAGGGATGGAAGGTCAATGGCAAAGATGCGGAGTATGTTCAGGGAATCACATTTGTAAATGGAATGCTGAAAACAGCCTTGACGGACGACATTCAGGTAACTGCTGTATTTGAAGATCCGTCGGCAAGTGAGAAGCCGGCAGAATCAGCAGCCCCAACACAGAGTCCGGGAGAAAGCAGCTCACCGGTTGTCTCCGGAAAGCCGCAGGATCCAACGCAAAGTCCTGTGATTCCGACGAATAAGCCGGATACACCACAGATTTCCGGCAGCCCGGATGTGCCGCATGTGTCTGATAAACCGGACACGCCACAAAGCTCCGGCAGTCCGGATGTACCGCAGGTGTCTGGAAAACCGGACATACCACAAAGCTCCGGCAGCCCGTATGGCACACAGGCATCGTCAAAACCGAATAATGCGTCCGCCACCGGAAAAGATGGAGCATCAGCAGACGGGACACAAGCAGGAAAGGATGGTGGAAAGGCAGCAATCGGCATGTTCTTTATGGTGAAGGGCGTGACTTACCGTGTAACTGCAACCGCTCAGGTTTCCTGTGTTAAGGCGAAAAAGAATATCAAGGGAAGCGTTGTGATTCCGGATACGATCACGTATTCCGAAGTAACCTATAAGGTCACAGCTCTTAGTGCAGGAGCGTTCCGAAGCTGCAAAAAGCTGACAAAAATAACCATTGGTAAGAATGTGGAAACCATTGGAAAGGATGCCTTCCGAAGCTGTAAAAAGCTGAAGCAGATCACGATCAAAACAGAGAAGCTCACAGCAAAATCCATCGGAAAGAATGCATTTAAGGGCATCCGTAAAAATGCAGCGATCCGTGTTCCGAAAACACAGAAAAAGTCATATACAAAATGGCTTAAGAAAAAGGGAGGTTGTTCAACAGCAAAAATCAAAGCATAGAACAGAAATTAAAATATAGCTTCGATTGGAAACAGGGCTTTGCTAAATAAGCTTCACATAAATATATAACTGCACCCATAATCAATGTGCGAAGCTTGAGAAAATAATAATCTTAATGATAGAACTGTCGGGGATCCATGCCATTGTGGTGTCTCCGGCAGTTTTATCTTGAGTATCGGATGCTTATATGGTAAGGTAAAGGAAAACAGCGGAAAGCATCAGAGAGGAGAAAACCGGGTGAATACTACATGGAATGAAAATACAAAACGGTGGGTCGGGATCATTCTGCCGCTTGTGCTGGCATTGATCTCAGCACTGGTCGTATCACGGTTTGCAGCATCGGCAGACTTTCATGAGAAAACAATCACAGCACTTGATGACAAAAAGGCAACGGTTCTGGAGCTGACAGCAGCATCAACGGCGGCGTCTGCGGCAATCACGCTGCTTCCGGGAGACACGGCAACCCCGATCGCAGAAAAGCTGGCGGATATGAGTACCTATTTCCTGATCGTTCTCTGTGCGATCTATGTTGAGAAATATCTGGTCACAGTGACCGGCTATGCTTCGTTTGTCATGCTGATCCCGATTGCCTGTGTCCTTTATTCGGCGGGAACGGCAATTGCAAAGGATGCATGGAAAAAGCTGGCAAGAAAGTTTGCGTTATTTGCTATTGCAATCGTTCTGGTTATTCCTGCCAGCGTCAAGGTGTCTGATCTGATCGAGCATACGTATCAGTCTTCTATCCGGGATACGGTGGATGCTGCCAAGGAAGCAACGAAGGATATCCAGAACAGCAGTGACGGACAGCAGGACAGTGACAGCAGCGATAACAGCGGAGTACTGTCAGGCATCATTTCCGGTATTAAAAACGGTGTGTCCGATATTACGGACAAGGTCGAAAACGTGATCAATCAGTTTATTGAAGTTCTGGCGGTGATGTTAGTCACCTCCTGCGTCATCCCGATACTGGTGCTGGTGTTCTTCTTCTGGCTGGCGAAGAGTATGCTGGGGATGGAACGAAACAAAAATGTCTTTTAAAAGTGCTCGAATAACTGCTAAAAATGTCATTTTACGCCCCTTGGCGTTTCAGGGCACTATAGAGGATGTTATCTTTACAGATTTGGACACCTTGACTTTACATCTGTTATAAAGTTTAATCTTGATGATGTGGATTTTGATAGAAAGGTACGGTACCAAAGATGGAAAGAAATTTGACGACCGGCAATATCGGGAAAACGATCGCATATTTTGCGCTGCCTTATCTGCTGTCTTATTTTTTGCAGACGCTGTATGGAATGGCAGATCTGTTTATTATCGGCCAGTTCGACGGTGTGGACGGGATTACTGCTGTTTCCAACGGTGGACAGGTTATGCATATGCTGACGGTGATCATTGTCGGACTGGCGATGGGAACAACGGTGACGATTGGCAAAAGTGTCGGAGCAGGGAAGCTTGATGCGGCTTCGGCTTCGATCGGCAACACGGTGACATTTTTCATGGGAATGTCGGTTGTGGTCATGGCGGTTCTTGTATTTCTGGTAAATCCGATCGTTACCCTGATCGGGATCCCGGCAGAGGCAGTTGCCGGAACGAGACAGTATCTGTTCGTCTGTTTCCTGGGGATACCGTTTATCACTGCATACAATGTGATCAGTGCGATCTTCCGCGGACTTGGCGATTCCCAAAGTCCGATGTATTTCATTGCGATTGCCTGCGTTGCCAATATTGTGTTAGATTATGTGTTTATCGGAGGTCTTGGAATGGGACCGATCGGTGCTGCCCTGGGAACAACTCTGGCACAGACGATCAGCGTGATCATATCTCTGATTGCGATCCGCCGCAAGGAAACGGGAATCCATCTGACGAAGAAGGAGCTTCGGGTGAAGAGAGATGTTCTGGGTCAGATCTTAAAGATCGGTATTCCGGTTGCCGTGCAGGACGGCTGTATTCAGGTCGCATTTATTGTGATCAGTGTGATCGCCAACCATCGTGGGCTGAATGATGCAGCGGCAGTCGGTGTTGTGGAAAAACTGATCGGTATGATCTTTATCGTGCCATCCTCCATGCTGGCAACGGTGTCTGCATTATCTGCACAGAATATCGGCGCAGGAAGGCATGACCGGGCGAGAAAGCTTCTTTACTATGCGATTCTGATCACCGGCAGTTATGGGATCGTCATGACCATTCTGATCGAACTTTTCTCAAAGCAGACAGTTGGTATTTTCACAACGGATGCGGCAGTGATCCTGTTGGGAAGCCAGTATATCAGCTCGTATATTATTGACTGTATTTTTGCGGGAATTCATTTCTGTTTTACCGGATATTTCTGTGCATACGGAAAATCATATATTGGATTTATCCACAATATTTTGTCAATTTTATTGTTGCGTATTCCGGGTTCTTACCTTGCCTCGAAAATGTATCCGCATAATCTGTTTCCGATGGGATTTGCGGCACCGGCAGGCTCTATTTTGTCGATTGTGATCTGTGTGGGAGCGTATATCTGGATGCAGAGATCAATGCGTGGAGGGCAAAATGCGATGTCATAAAAATATCATAATTTTGACATTGATATCCCCGTGTATGAGGCATATAATTCAATGAAACATACAGGAAAGGGGAGATTTATAATGAGAGCGTATGGACGTTTTATGAAAAATATAGCGGCACTTGCACTTCTTTTTGCACTGCTGTCCCTGCTCCTGCCGTTCTGCAGTTTTCAGGCAGCCGGGCAGGACATGACCCTGTCGGGTCTGGACGTGCTGAAAGCGGGAGGCAGTGCCGCTTACACATATATACAGCAGGGAAGTGTGCCGGATGATCATATTATGAAAGCACCGTTTTCCTGGGGGGATGTGAAGGAGGGGCTTCATTATGCTGATGATGCAGGAGCCTCCGATCTGCTTATCGCCGGAGGTGTGGCAGCAGGCCTGCCGGTACTGTTCTGTCTTCTTGCCATGTGCATGCTGTTTCTGGCAGAGGGATCAAAGACTATGGTCGTGCCAACATTTTTAACGCTGCTTACAGTGTTGGAGCTTGCAGTGGCGCTGCTTGGATTTCCTGCGCTGCACCCGTATCTTCTGACGGGAGTGTATCTGTTTGCGGTGCTTCATGTGGTGGCAATTGTGTTTATCTTTTTCGGGTGGCTGACCGGAGGTTATCGGGAGCCTGACCGGAAAGAGCGTGACCGCAGCCGAAGAAATGATTCCGGAGATGACGGTCGAAGTGGCAGAAGGAAACACCGCCATAAGCGAGGCAAGCGAAAGAAGTCCGGCCGGAAAAGGAGCAAAAAGGATTCAAACGATAAGAAAAATAAAGAAAAGAAGGATCAATCCAAAGACGAAAAGAAAAAAGAAGCTCAGCCAAAGGCAACTGCTGCAGTTGGAAATGTTTGTGATGGCACAGGGATTTATCAGGGATTTCAATGGAATTTGAGGAACGAGACATCTTCGCGCGTGACGATTGGGACGACACCTGAGGCGATGCGTGGGATTGAGACGGGCAGCCTGAAAGCAGCCGGTCACATTGCTGATCATAATTGTCAGATCAGTTATCATCCGGAGGATGGAAGCTACACGATAGACAGTCACGCAGCAGAGCGTATTGTACTGCGGCAGAATGGCAAGGCATTGCATCAGTTGAATAATGGAGACAGTGTCCGTGTTTTGGGACAGGTAAAAATGGAGGTTGGCTCCTCACATTCTATGTGGCTGAAATAGTATTTTTCTTCGCAAGAGAGTTAATTTGTGGTATAATAACTCCAAAATCCAGATGCTTCGCATCTGTCGCGCCCGCGAGTGAGAAAAGCGGAGCTTTTTCGAACCTTTTGCCGAAGCGTATGAATTTACAACATAACAACTCCAAAGGAGGAGCTTGCGAATGAAAAAGAAAAATGGAAAACGAATCATTGCCGGCTTGCTGGCAGCAGGTCTTTTTGCGGCTTCGGTGATCTCACCGCTTGAACCGGATGGAGCCGCTGCAGCAACAAAGATCAAGGTTTCAAAGACAAAAGTAACCGTTGCCGGAGGAGGGCAGGTTACTGTCAAAGTGAAGAATACCGGCAGCCGGAAAGTGAAAGCAAAAGTGTCCGGCAAAAAGATCATTGCCGTAAAGGTGATGAAAAAGAAAATCCGCATTACCGGAAAGAAGAGCGGCAAGACTAAGCTCATATTGAAAGCGGCGCACATGAAGAAATGTGTGATCCGTGTTACTGTCAGAAATATGGGACAGAATGATCCGACCATTATCATGCCGATGGGAAGTTCCACACCGATGGTAAAGGTGAGTGCGAGTCCTGTCGTAAGTCCGGCAGTCCGCATTACACTGCATCCGTCTGCTACGCCGGTAAAGAGTCCGCAGAGCAGTATTAAGCCGAGTAATACGCCGACGCCAAACCCGACACCGCAGCCAAGCCAGACTCCGACACCAACAGTTACACCAGAGCCAAGTCAGACTCCGGTGCCAACGCAGACTTCACAGCCGATGGTGACGCCGGATCCTACAACGGCACCGGAGCCGGGTGAAACGGAGATACCATTTTCGACGGTTGCCCCAACCAGACAACCAACGATCATTGTGACCATTCCGCCAACAGCGAAGCCAACCGTAAAACCGACGGCAGCTGTAGGCACGGCAGATGCGCCGACAGAGACTCCGATACCAACGTTGGCGCCGACAGTCAAGCCGGCAATAACACCAACTGTCATCCCGACCGCGACGGTAAAACCGACAGTGGCACCAACGGTCAAGCCGACGACCAAACCGACAACCAAACCGACAGTAAAACCAACGGTCAAGCCGACGACCAAACCGACAGTAAAACCGACGATAAAACCAACTACTGTTCCAACAGCAACGCCGGTTGCGACAATGAAGACAACGCAGCTTTCCTTTGCGAAGAAGTCGGTATATATTGGAGAGAGTATTACTGCTTTGAAAGCGGAGTGGGGTGAGCCGGAACGTATAGATCCGCTGCCACAGAAGAGCCTGTACGGATACATTTATAACGGCAACAGCCTGACAGAACCGTATTTGATTGTCGGCGTTAAGGGCGAAAAGGTCGTTTCTTACTTTACGATTGCGAAAAACTTCACAGCCTATGATGCAGTGATAAGCACCAATGATAATGAGACAATTCAGCAGACGAAGCTGATACAGCAGGGCGCATCGGCACAGTCGATGATCGATGCGGGCTGGAGCGAGCCGGGAACCTACGAGTTTGATGCTCTGGACAGCAGCAAGAGTGAGGCAAGAGTCGGAACGGAGGCATATTACAAGCTGACAGATAACGCATATATTTATGCATTCAGTGATTACTTTGATGGTGGAGACAAATCTATCTATGGAATGTACGCATTTTCCAGAGAATGCATCAAGTATTCCATGATGTACCGCACATATATGACATTTACCGATGAGATTCTCCGTGCGGCGGAGCAGGAGGTCTATGAGATGACCAACGCATACCGCAACTATATGGGAAAAGTGTTATTTAAGCTGGAGGACAGAACGACTACGGCAGCCAGAAAGCACAGTGAGGATATGGCAAATAACAACTATTTCCAGCATAACAGTCTGGATGGCTCGAAATTCTCCGCACGGTTGACGGCAGAGGGTATTAGTTGGTCGGGAGCCGGAGAGAATATATGTGCCGGAGCCGGCGATGCGATCAATATGGTGATCGGCTGGATCGGTTCCTCAGGACACCGAAAAGGTATGCTGACGGATTTCAAGTATATCGGAGTCGGAGCGGCGTATAGCAGTTCTGCAGATTATGGTATCTACTGTACGCAGGATTTCTGGAGGTAGAGTGATTTCCTGTATAATCAAAAGAGATTGTGTCTTTATTGGGCACAATCTCTTTTGATTATACAGGAAATCTTTGATAAGCGTAATTACGATGTTATAAATTCATATAATTCTGCAAAATGTTATGAACTGTTTTTATTGATGCTGTTTTACATATTCCGTCAGGATAGCATCGTCCTCCGGCATCTGACAGCCGACGATATAATGACCTTCATTATCAGAGCAGCGGATGATACGACCCTCTAAAGTGCTGTGATCGGTAAGCTCGAACTGCTCCAGTGTTATCGTGATCCTTTCGCCCTTGGCGGTGGCAAAGAATGGAGCGTCTGTGATGAAGGCAAATCCGTTTCCGCTGATATTGTCCATCTGTCCCGTAAACTCCTGTCCGGTTTCCGGGACAGTGATGACGCAGGAGTTGGTCAGATCTATACGCGGATATTTGCGGCGGTTATTGATCTTTGGACGGGAGCTGATCTGTACCTGATAGTGGTCAGCATCCGTTTTGTCCGGAGTGATCGCTGCGTTTTCCCAACAGTAAAGAACATTATCGACGGTTACCTGTACGTTGCAGGTCGTTGGATGGGTGATAGCAGCATCCGGGAGGGTGATAGCGATTCCCTGCGCCAGAGGCTGGATCAGTTCTCCGTGATATTTACGACTGGCATCATCGGTCGGTATAATGATCACCTTCATGCCCGGCTGCAGATCCTCCAGCCCCATAAAGCCGCCAATTCCAAGCTCGCACATCAGAGCTTCGACAACATTCTCAATCGTGTTGATATTTACGGCAGTTTCATCGTATTTACTGAGCATGCGGTGACAGATCTCATTTGATCCGGAAATGCCGGAGGTCATATCCTCCACGGTGGAGGAGACCTGTTCCATATTTGTCACAAGCTGGCGGTTCGACTGTTCCACACGCTTCATTGCGGCATCAATGGTATGAATGTGATGCTCGATCTGGTTGGAATCTGATGTGATCGTGGTAATATTTTGATTTGTCTTGGCAACCTTCTCCAGAGTGATCCGGATCAGCTTTAATGTATTTTCGATGGCGTGCGTCATCTGGTCAGAGGTTTCCTCGAGACGGATCAGTGCTTCCTTGATCTGGCTGGAGGATTCCTTTGTCTCTGCGCTTAAGGTGCGAATCTGATCCGCGACAACAGCAAAGCCCTTGCCCGCTTCTCCGGCTCTGGCGGCCTCGATGGATGCGTTGAGTGCCAGAAGATTCGTCTGATTGTTAATGCTTTCAATCGTGCCGGTTTCCTGCTTCACCATTTCAAACTCATCCTTAAATGCCTGAAGCGTTTGCTCTGTATCGGAGGAAAGCTCTGACATAGTCCTTGTAGTCTGAAGCAGACTGTTCAGATCCTCGGAGCTGTTCTGGGCGTGAGTGCCGGATTCGTCGATCAGCTTGACCATTTCCTCGATCATCACGGCAATGTGCTGTACCTGGGAACTGATGTCGCTGGTCATATCCACAGAGGATGTTGTTGTGGTCTGAAGATTGACATTGTTATTGTTCAGCGTGTCCATCTCGGCAGCAACAATATCAGCGCCGTGCTTGTTTTCACCGGCAAGCTCGCGGACAACCAGGACGCCGTCCATAATGGAATTGCTGGCATTTTTGACCTTCTCGACCGTCGTGATCACACGGTGCAGATCGTTTTTGATGCTGTCTGTCATAGCACCGTCCGATTCGTTCAGATGGCGGATGGACATACCGTAGCATATATAACAAAGAATGATGCAGGACAGCTCAAGTTGATAATCCTTCATGTTCGTGGCGGAGTTCATACCAAGAACAGCGTAGCGGTAAATGGAGCTGCCGATAATGATCAGGGCATTCACAATGCCGCAGTACCGCATGAAAAGCTGATCCTTATAGATCACCAGAAGACTGGTAACGGGAAGAATATAAGTAAATGCGATCGGCGACGAGCTTGTACAGATCACATATGTATAGAAAATACCATAACCGATCACCAGATCCAGTTTGTAGCGTTCCGTATTCCAGCCCCGGGTTCGAAGCAGGATCTCTCCGGTAATAAACGGAATCCAGCAAAGAGCCAGAAAGATCAGATAATATCTGGTGCTGTACAGACCGTTTGAAAAATCAGATCCGTAGTTGGCGGACAACAGGATCGCAAAAATAAGCCATATTTTGCGCGCCTTGCGGTTTGCTTTTTCCTTGAAAAGTTTTTCGTCATAATTCATATAAATACCTGTGCCTTTCAGAAATAACCCCTAAAATTGTCGTATATATTCGGCAATCGCCTCAAGTGTCTGTGTGCTCTCCGGCAGCTCCGGTTCAAAAGCGCTGAAGGCGTGTGTCAGCCGTTTATCATCCGGAAAGTCCATGATTGCGGACTCCATCCGGGCGGCATCCAGCGCCATTTTAAACTGCATTGTGTAGTGACGCAGATGATCTTTACCGCTTGTCACAAGAAAGCATGGTGGCAGAGACCGGATAATATCCGGATGCTCCGGGTTGACATATGGTGCAAATGCTGATTTCTTATAATGTGTCCCGTAAAGATATCTGGGCATAAACAGTCCGATCTGATCCGGCTTATTCGTGTAAAACATACCGCTGATCAGTCCAAGCGCATTTAATGGCAAAGCAGATGGTGTGACCCCGGCTGCCTGTGCGACCTTCGGATTGCGCTGTGCTGCCGCAGTATATACAAGAAGACAGGCTCCACCGCTGTCTCCGACCGCATAGACCTTGTCCGGATCACCCTGATACTTTGCAAGCTGACCCTGTATAAAATCGAGTGCAAGGAAAATATCCGCAATCTGATCATAAATCTGACAATCCGGAATAAGCCGGTATTCCACATTAAACACCAGAAATCCTAGTGTACACAATTTGGCACAGAAGTATTGGTTAAATTCTTTGTTGCCAAGCAAAAGTCCTCCGCCGTGAACATTTACGATCACAGGAAGTCCCTTGGGAGAAGACTGTGCAGGCTTCGGCTGGAAAATGTCCAGCCGGTGTGCCTTGTCCTGATCAGGAGCATAGGGGATATCAAACGTCATCGTAACGTTATCCGGAAAAGTAAACCGATCGTTCCGGTCTGCATACTCCCTGTTAAAATCCTCGCGCTGCCTGTAAAACATATTTTTGATAAACTGTCTCATAAGATTAACCCGCTCTCATTTGTATTGCTTCTTCTATCATACCGAATTATTGAGGCAGATTCAATGAGTATTTTTATTTTTTAAAGATATGATATAATTGCAAAAATTTTACTTACCTGATCAAAGATCGTCTGATCGATTGCCATATGACGTAGAATGTCAATCATGAGCTTTTTACGGAGAGTGTGAAAAAAGAAATTCCGGTCAGCATAGGTCGGGAAGATAAAGAGTGGTGACGGCAATCATGAAGAAATTCGATCTGTCCCATTTAACGGATAGACACAATCGCTAAGATAAAATAAAAGAATTATAAATGAAAAATAAGGAATAAATTTTAGAAAAATATTGTGCTGTTTTTGCATGCAAAATGTAATAATCGTATACCATAATAAAAAATTTGTATTGCATATTTTTAGCAGTGATGATAATATGTTTTTGTAGCAAAAGAAACAACTCTGTGGGGGAGTTGTTTCAGTAATGTATTGGGCGTGATTAGGATGTGTAAAGACATTTTTTGTGGGGACAAAGGATGTCTTTTTTCTGCACAAAAATAACAGAGTGATCATGAAAAATAGGTTATATAATGTAGGTTTTATAACTGTTTTTTGTCGTTTCTTATGTCCGCAATTCAGGACGGTTATTTTTCGGATATAGGATTGCTTTGTTTGAAACGTGTGTACTGTTTATGGGACAGTACGTTTGTTTGTGCTTTCTGCAGAAATTACATTCTGATCAGCCGGGAAGGAGAATCTTATGGCTTTACGTAAGAAAGCAATGGCCATTGTCTTGAGTATGGCAATGGTTGCAACGTCGCTGTCGTTACCCAATATGACGGCGAAAACGGCACAGGCTGCCGGCAGTAGTTTTCAGAACCTGAACCAGTCGCAGATCACGGAGGCGATGGGTGTCGGGTACAATCTCGGTAACTCGTTGGAGGCTGCAAGTTCAGGAACACCAAATGAAACCGCTTATGGTAATCCAAAGCTTACGGAGGATCTTGTGTTAGCAGCAAAGGATGCCGGTTTCAAATCTATCCGTATTCCGGTTTCTTATCTCAGCATGATCGACGATAACAACGGATACAAGATCGACTCCTCATGGCTTGATCGTGTACAGCAGGTTGTTGATTACTGCGTGGATAATGATATGTATGCGATCGTGAATATGCACGGAGACGGATACACTACAGTAAATGGCGGATGGCTGTTATGTGGCAGCGGCAACCAGACCAAAATTAAAGCAAAATACAAAGCATGCTGGGAGCAGATCGCAGATCGCTTCAAAAATTACGATGAGCATCTGATCTTTGAGTCCATGAACGAGGAGTTCGACGGAACCTATGGAACACCTAGCAGAACGGCTTATGCAAATATAAATGCGTACAATCAGATCTTCGTTGATACCGTGCGTAAATCCGGCGGCAATAATGACCAGAGATGGCTGCTGATCCCGGGCTGGAATACGAACATCGATTATACCGCAGGGGATTACGGCTTCGAAATGCCGACCGACAATTATTTATCTTCAAACATCGCTTCCGGACAGAAGAGAATCATGATCTCTGTTCATTACTACGATCCATGGGATTTCTGTGGAACGGAGTCCGGAGCAACGACCCAGTGGGGCGACAGCGTAACCAATGCGTCCAAGAAAGCAAGCTGGGGCGATGAATCTTACATGGTTTCCCAATTCAAGAAAATGTACACCAAATTTGTTTCCAAGGGATATCCTGTGGTGATCGGCGAGTTTGGTGCCATCAATAAAGAAAATTATGACAGTCAGAATAAGATCTGCCGTGCGGAATATTACCAGAAGGTCTGCTATTATGCAAAGCAGTACGGAATGATTCCGGTAGCATGGGACAATGGTTATAATGGCGATTACGGCTTTGCAATCATTGACCGTTATTCCAACAAGGTCGTTCATCAGGAGCTGATGGATGCAATGATGGAGGTTTATGGCGGAAACGAGTCTGCAACTGCAACCGGAATCACATTGAGTCAGTCCTCCATGACCATCCACATCGGAGACGAGAAGCAGCAGCTTACCGCAACATTAACACCGGCAGACAGCAAGGATAAGGTTTTATGGAGCTCCAGCGATGAAGCCGTTGCAACCGTTAATTCCAAGGGACAGGTAACCGCTGTTGGTGCCGGAACATGTACGATCACTGCATCCGTACCACTCGGCTACAAGGCAACCTGTGAGGTGACAGTTCCTCAGGCTAATTATGTACGCGCCAAAATGTACCTGTTGGAGACAGCAAGCTGGCAGTCAGTGATCAGCGATGAGTATGTTGACATTTATTCGGACGGCGGAGATTTCTCTCTGTCTCTCGATGCAACAAAGAGCCAGCTGCAGAATATCGGTTCACTTTACATTAAGGACATTAACGCGGCAGATGATGAGGCATCTGTATTTGATAAAGCAACCATTAAAGTGAAGTCCTTTGAGATCAACGGACAGAAGTACACCATGAAAAACGATACCTTCACATACGATGTATCACAGAAGGCATCCGATGATGGTCTGATCTGCCCGATCTTTAACTTCTCATTCATCAACGTATGGGCCAACACCCATGTCAACAATGTAACCGTTGAAAATGCAAATTACAAAGCATATTTCAACAATGTAAATTATCAGACCGTAAACTCTGTAAAAATAAACTTTACGGTATCCGGAATCAATGGAAGTGATGCGAAGCCAACGGCTGCACCAACGGTAGCTCCGACAAAGGCACCGACTGCAAAGCCGACCGTAGCACCAACGGTAGCTCCGACAAAGGCGCCAACGGCAGCACCGACGCAGGCTCCTGTGATCACAGGAAAGAAAGTGATCGCATCCAACCTGACATCTACCTATGCAACCAATGATCCGTCATGGCTCATGAATGCATCCGATGATGATATTGTAACCGTTGTTTACACATGTACCGATCCATCCCATGCAAACTGGGGAATCCTCGGATGGGGCGCATCGGTAGACAATACATGGCAGAATGGTGACAACTACTCTGCAGCAAGCAATGCAACCGAAGAGGTTACCAAAGTTTACACCGTAAAAGAACTGAAGAAATCATTAAACATCAAAGCAAATTCCGATGTAACTTATCTGTGTCTGTCCGTATGGAATGGCGGCAAGATCGTCAGTCTTTCTATTGCGAGTACCGATAGCGAAACACCGGAGCCAACGGTAGCACCGACTGTAGCACCAACCGTTGCCCCGACCGTAGCACCGACAGCAGCACCGACGGTAGCACCGACCGTGGCACCAACGACTGCACCAACAACGACACCTGCCGGTGACTCTAAAATAACAGGCAGCGTGAAGCTCACAAGTAACTGGGGAAGCGGTGGAATCGCCCAGATCACTCTGACCAACGAGACAGGCGTAAGCTACACAAACGGATGGACCGTAGAGTTCACATTAGACCGCGAGATCACATCTATGTGGAGCGGCGAGTGCATCAGCCTCGGCAATAACCGTTACCGTATAAGCAATCCAGGCTGGGACGGCAACTGGGCAGCCGGAAAGACAATCACATTAAATTGTGGTGTCGGCGCCGGAAGCGATTCTCCGGTGATCACGGATATCGTTATGAAGTAACTACTCCGAAAAGATTTTTTTCATTCACAAAACCAAATTTTATTTGCCATATGTATTAATATAATGAGGTTTGGGACGAAGGGATTTTGTTCCAAACGAGTGCAGCCGGTACGACCGAGAGGGCGTACCGGCTGTGTTTGTTTGGTGATGGATATGGAAATAGTGCAACAAGCTGTTGCATAATTTCCATAGGGGGAATAAGGGTGTTCTTTGGGATAAAGCTGTTGATAGGGGAGAAGCCACTTTTCATATGGCATTGATTGAAAAAAACGGGCTTTCGTGATATGCTTTTCTTATATTATTATGAAAGGGCGGAAGGAGAAAAGAAATGGCAGAAATGGAAACAGGTAAGGACTTAATTAGTGTATTGTGGAGTGGAGCAGATATTCTTCGTTCTAAGATGGATGCAAATGAATATAAGGATTATTTGCTTGGGATTGTATTCTATAAGTATCTCTCAGATTCTTTTCTGATCAAGGTTTACGATTTGGTATATGATGAGAAACCTGAAAACTTAAAGGTTGCACTTGATGCGTATAAAGAAGCGTTGGAGGATGAGAGTGCAGAAGAACTGAAAGATCAGATAAAATCGGAATGCCACTATGTAATTGAACCAGAACTTACATATACATGTTTTGCGGATGCGGCACGGAATAATTCGTTTAACCGTGAACAATTACAGAAAGCATTTAATAATATTGAACAAAGTGATCCAATATTTGCGGATCTTTTTGCAGATATTGATCTGTATTCTAACCGTTTGGGAACCGGAGATCAGAAACAAAGTGATACCATTTCCAATTTGATCAAGGAAATCGAAAAAGCGGATTTATTAAATACGGATGCAGAGATATTAGGAAATGCATATGAGTATCTTATTGGACAATTTGCATCCGAAACAGGAAAAAAGGCAGGAGAATTTTATACGCCTCAGGCAGTGTCAAAAATATTGACTAAAATTGCAATTGCCGGACAGGAAACTAAAAGAGGACTGTCTGTATATGATCCTTGTATGGGATCAGGATCTCTTCTGTTAAATGCAAAAAAATATGCGTCTGAACCTAATTACATCAGATATTATGGTCAGGAATTAAACACCTCTACATACAATTTGGCTCGAATGAATATGTTCTTGCATGGTATTACTCCGGAAAATCAAATTTTACGAAATGGTGATACCCTGGATGGGGATTGGCCGACAGGAGAAGAAACCGACTTTAATATGGTTCTTATGAATCCTCCATATTCTGCAAAGTGGAGTGCAGCTGCTGGTTTCCTGCAGGATGAAAGATTTAGTGATTACGGCGTGTTAGCACCAAAATCAAAAGCGGATTATGCTTTCTTGCTTCATGGACTTTATCATTTGAAGAGTAGTGGAACCATGGCAATTGTATTACCGCACGGAGTCCTGTTCCGTGGGGCAGCAGAGGGGAAAATCAGAGAAAAACTTCTTCGTGCAGGTAATATTTATGCAGTGATTGGTTTGCCTGCCAATCTGTTCTATAACACATCAATTCCAACTTGTATCATAGTGCTGAAAAAGCATCGAGAAGGACGAGATGTTCTGTTTATTGATGCATCGAAGAAATTTGAAAAAGGCAAGAAACAGAATGCTATGACGGAGGAGCATATTGACGCTGTTATAGAGCTTTATCATAATCGTGAAACGGTGGAGAAAGAGGCTTATCTTGCAACTTTTGAAGATATTGAGAAAAATGATTTCAATTTGAACATTCCTCGTTATGTTGATACGTTTGAAAAGGAAGAAGAAATTGATCTGAATGAGTTATTGACAAGCATGGCGAAAACCGATGATGAACTGGAAAAGGTAGAAGGAGAGTTTGTCTCACTTCTTAAGGAGTTGACCTCTTCCGATGAGGCTGCTATGAAGTCATTACAGAGTTTGATTGGAAGAATGGAGGGGTGATGGAATGGCGAAACCGAAGATTAGGTTTAAGGGGTTTAGTGAAGATTGGGAACAGCGTAAGTTGGGGGAAGTGTTTGAACAGACAACTAATTTTGTAAACTTTAGCAAGGATGATGTTGAATTATGGAGTCTTACTGTTGAAGATGGTTTAACTCCAAAATCTGAAAGATATAATAGAGAATTTCTTGTAAAGAAAGATACAAACTTTAAGGAAGTTCGCCCAGGAGACATTGTGTATAATCCTATGAATATGACTTTGGGAGCCGTTGGATACAATGGAATGTCGAAAAGTGTTGCAATTTCGGGCTATTATACAACTATGATTACAAAAGATGGTAATGATTCATATTACATTAATACATGGTTAAAAAGCCCTCAAGCAATATCACTATATAAGATTTATGCAACTGGTTCTTTGATTGAAAAACAAAGAGTACAGTTTCCAACGCTTTCAACTATTCCTGCAGTATTCCCTAAATATGAGGAACAACATAAAATTGGATGCTATTTTGAAGCTATCGACCACCTCATCACTCTTCACCATCGTAAGTATAATATAAATACTAAAATTAAAGTTTATTTTTCTAAACGATTGGGAACAGCGTAAGTTGGGGGAAGTGTTCCAAGAGTACTCTGAAAAGAACCATCCGGAGCTTCCAGTGTTAACGATAATTCAGGGAGGAGGGACGGTCCTTAGAGATGAATCTGATCGTAATTTACAGTATGATAAGTCGAGTTTATCAGGATATAAAATGGTTTGTAAGAATGACTTTATTGTTCACCTCCGATCGTTTGAAGGAGGACTTGAAAAATCCAACCATAATGGCTTGATAAGTCCCGCATATCATACATTTCACGGTGACGATGTGGATCCAAGATTTTATTATCCATACTTTCGTTCATACGAATTTATCAAGCATAAATTAGTACCTCATGTATATGGGATTAGAGATGGCAGAAGCATAGATGTTACAGGTATGAAAACAATTCAAATCCCGTGGACTTCATATGAAGAACAGAAGAAAATAGGAGATTATATTGAATCATTAGACCACCTTATCACTCTTCACCAACATAAGCATTTATATACCAAAAAGCACCAAAATACGATACAATTATTATAAACAAACAACAAAAGGAGGCTATTATGACAGAATTAGAGTCAGTAATCGAACAAAAACTTATTGATCAGTTAGTTTATGGTGAATCTCAATGGACATACCGGGAAGATTTAAAGACGGAAGAAGCACTTTGGGATAATTTTAGATATATTTTGGAACAGAATAATAAAGAGAGGCTGGATGGCGAGCATTTGACGGATGCCGAATTTGAGCAGGTGAAGAATCAGTTGCAGTTTTCTTCGTTCTATAAAGCCGGAGAGTGGCTGGTCGGAGAAAACGGAAAGGTTATGGTTCATGTTCAGCGCGATACCAAGAAACTTCATTTAGTGGTAATGAATCATGAACATATCGCAGGTGGTAGCAGTGTATATGAGGTGATTAATCAGTACAGTGCATTGAAAACAGATGACAATCAGACAAATCAGAGAGATCGAAGATTTGATGTTACATTGATGATTAATGGATTACCGTTGATTCATATAGAATTAAAAAATAAACAGCATTCTTATATGGATGGTTTCTGGCAAATTAAAAAATATATTGGGGAAGGGAAATTTACCGGTATATTTTCGGCAGTGCAGATGTTTGTAATTAGCAATGGAGTTGATACGAAGTATTTTTCGGCAGCAGGGGATACAGAACTGAATCCGAAATTTATCAGCGGGTGGTTGGATAGTAATAATACATCGGTTTCTGATTATTTAGATTTTGCGAAGAGTGTTCTTCGGATTCCGCAGGCACACGAAATGATTGCGAGATACACTGTGCTGGATGAGGATTCCAAACGGTTAATTTTATTGCGTCCTTACCAGATTCATGCGATAGAGGCGATCAGAGAGGCTTCAAAAGTTGGGAAATCGGGCTTTGTGTGGCACACGACAGGATCCGGAAAGACTTTGACTTCCTATAAGGCGACAAGAAATTTATTGATGGATATCCCGGCTATTGATAAGACGATTTTCCTGATTGACAGGAAGGATCTGGATACGCAGACAACAATGGCGTTCCAGGCATATGCTAACAATGATTTGATTGCCGTGGATGAGACAGAGAATGTATTTGATCTTAAGAAAAAACTTAAGTCAGAGGATCGTCAGGTGATTGTAACGACGATACAGAAATTGCAGCGTCTTGTTACGAAAAAACTTGTGGAAGGTAGTCCAGAATATAATAAAATCAAAAATCTGAAAATAGCGTTTGTTGTAGATGAATGTCACAGAGCAGTTACTCCCGGAACGAAAAGAGAATTGGAATGGTTCTTTGGTAATTCGTTATGGTACGGTTTTACAGGAACACCTAGATTTGCAGAAAATCCATATCCTCAAATGGGTGATCTGCCACGTACGACGGAAGAATTGTATGGTGAGAGATTGCATAAATATACCATTCAAAACGCAATTCATGATAACGCGGTATTAGGATTCCAGGTCGAGCATAATGGTCCGAAGGATCTTGCAGATGAAACAGATAACAGAATTTATGACAGCGAAACTCATATGCTGAAGGTGTTAGATGTGATCTTAAATAAATCATATCATAAATTGGGATTTCAGAACGGAAAAGGAAAAACCTATGAAGCATTGCTTACGATCGGTTCGATATCATTGGCGCAAAAGTATTATGAGCTGTTAAAAAAGGTGAAAAATGGGGAAACAGACTTACAGATTGACGAAAAAATAAAACGTGTGTTGCCTGATTTTCCTAAATTTGCAATTACATATTCCGTAACAGAAAATGAAGAGGGGTCTCATGTCAATCAACAGAAGATGGAAGAATCGTTAAATGATTATAATACAATGTTTAATACAAAATATGATATTTCTCAGATACAGACATACAATGGCAACTTAAATAGAAGACTTGCCAGAAAGGATGCAAAGTTCCAGAGCAGAAATGAACAGCTTGATTTGGTGATTGTGGTAGATCGACTTTTGACCGGGTTTGATGCACCATGTTTATCAACGCTGTTTATTGATAGACAGCCTATGGGACCACATGATTTGATACAGGCTTTTTCCAGAACAAACCGTATCTTTGACAAAAACAAAGTGTATGGTCAGATTGTGACGTTCCAGGCTCCAAAGTTGTTTAAGGAAAGTGTTGATAATGCGGTGAAGTTATATTCTGCCGGAAGTACGGAGACAGCCTTGCTGGCGGAATGGAATGAAATTGAGCCGGCATTCCGAAAGTCGCTGGGAGCACTTAGGGTGGCAGCGGAATCACCGGCTGACATTCCGAATATGTCTAAGAAAGAAAAAGCAGTTTTTGTGAAAATGTTTCAGAATTTTGATAAACTGTTTGCACAGCTTAAATCATTTACACAATATGATGATTCTATGTTAGAGGGATATGGGATAACAGAAAAAGAATATGAAGATTATGTAGGACATTATCTGAATGTAAAAGAAGAACTTAAGGATGACAGAGAAGATCCGATCGGCGGGGAGGAATTACCGGAAATAGATTCTGATTATGAATTGATGGCATATAGTCAGACTAAAATTGACTATGAGTATATTATCAATCTGATTCAAAATATTGTTTCTCCGGCAGACGATTCAGACAACATTTCGTCTGAGGAAAGAAGGAAGAAAATCGAAGAAGTAAAGCAGTATATTGAAGAGCTTCGTAATGAAAATCCGAAAGTGGCAGACATTATGAGTGCTTTGGTTGAAGAAATTGAGAAGGACGAACATAAATATGAGGGTCAGTCTATTCTTCATATTGTAGAAAATATGAAGGAGGAATGTATCGATGAAGTGGTCTCCGATTTTTGTGATTTATGGTTTGCGTCTAAAGATGATGTCATGTATGCAGCAACACATTATCGTAATGGAGAAATTCCGAATGAGAATGCGATTAAACTGACGGCAGATTTTACAGGATATAAGGAAGTACAGGAGAAAAAGATACCGAAGTTTAAATATTATACAATGCTTCTTTCTGATTTAAGAAAAATATTAAACGAAGAAATTGAGCCGCTTCTTAGAATAAAGTAGTTGAAATTCAATCAAATTTCTATATTGTTCATATCAGCGTAAGCAGTGAAAAGGAGGTAACATATGCAGAGTGATGTGAATAGTACAGAATTGTTTTTTGTTTATTATAGGCAGTGGATAGAAGTATATAAAAAGGATGCAATTCGAGAAGTGACTATGGCGAAATATCGGATGACTCAGAAATGGGTGGAAAAACTTGCACCGGATTTAAAAGTCTCCGAACTCACCAGAACAACATACCAGCAGCTTTTGAATGATTATGCAAAGGAACATGAAAGACAGACAACGCTTGATTTTCATCATCAATTAAAGGGCGCAATCATGGATGCAGTAGATGAAGGAATGATTGGGAGAGATCCGACACGAAAGGCGATTATCAAAGGAAAAACGCCGAAGGTCAAGAAAATTAAGTACCTAAACCAATTTGAACTTCACACTCTGCTTGCTCATCTTGACATTAAGGAACAGCCTAACTGGGACTGGTTTATATTGTTGGTTGCCAAAACCGGTATGCGGTTTTCTGAGGCGTTAGCAGTCACGCCGGCAGATTTTGATTTCGCGAGACAAACGTTGTCAGTGAACAAGACATGGGACTATAAGGGTGAAGGAGGTTTTTTGCCAACAAAGAACAAGTCCTCTGTGAGGAAGATACAAATAGATTGGCAAATTGTAGTGAAATTTTCAGAGCTGGTTAAAAATTTACCGGAAGATCAGCCGATTTTTGTGAGGAAAGAAAAGATATATAATTCTACAGTGAATGATATTCTTGCCAGACACTGCAAAGCGTGTGGGATTTCAGAAATATCTATTCATGGGTTGCGTCATACACATGCCTCTTTGTTGTTATTTGCGGGGGTTTCTATTGCAAGTGTTGCAAGGCGATTAGGGCATGCAAGCATGACAACAACGCAAAAGACGTATTTGCATATTATTCAGGAGTTAGAAAACAAGGATGTCGATTTGGTTATGAGAACGTTATCCGGACTGTAAATGAGAAACGGAACTGCTTACGCTGATCTTAAGAATATATGGGGGAGGGATTCTTATAAATTCAGAGAGAATGGAGAAAGAATATATTACGAAATGTCCATATAAGAGACAAAATTATTGTATGTTGAGAGATGATAATTGTGCACCGAATTCATTAAAGTGTAAGAAAAATAAGCGTGTTTTTCATGACAATACTTTCTCGACCACTACAAAATATAAGAAGAAATTTAACAAACAAAGTACAGAATCACATCGACAAGGGGAGTATGTACTTGAACGATATGGGAGCAATCGGAATATTAGTACAATAGAAACAAAAGGAAATATTAGTTTATTTGTTTTTAAAGGGTTTTTAAATTTAAAAAAAGAAAATACTGTTGATTATTATATTTATGTTAACGATATATGCACTAAAAAACGATATAAATTACTAGTCGCATATAATAGCAAAATCAAAAGATATTACATCTCAGATACACAAATAAGAAAACTTCACAAAGCAGGTATATATCCGCAAGCGTTTTTTTATATATGCAATGTCGGCTCTATACCCTTTAATAAAGCGGATTTTCATGAATTTTCAAAACTTGCATTGTACGGATATTCAGCAGGGAAAAATGGGTTAAACCGTAAAGAAAGACACAAAATATTAAAACATATTCTTGATAATAGAATATTGACCAGATATCAAATTATTGAACATTTGCAAGGCTTAATACATCTAAGGGAACGGAGAAAAGATAAAGATTTTTCTATTGCAATTAAGAATTGGGAAGATGATATTGCATTTGTAAACGATTATTCGTTATATTATAAGTGATTCCATACATATAGGACTTTAGTTGTAACGTATAGACATAGAAGGACAGAGCTGAAAATTTGAGGCGGTCTGATGCAAACAGATAAAAAAGGAGAAGCAACATGACATTAGGAATGATCACAGTCGTTATACTGGCAGTCAGCGCTGCGTTATGCGCTGTTGCAACGGTATCCTTTTACCGTTCCAATGTATTTAACGACAAAAGAAAAAATTATCTGATTCTGACAATGGGAATTGCAGCAACCATGTGGAATGTGTCGCTGATCGGATACAGCATTTCCACGAAGGTGGCTTTCTATAATGGATTTTTCTATTTGCTGATTCTTGCGTTTGACATTTACATGATCGTGTTCGGATATTTTGTCGGGAGACTGACGGAAATGAACACGGCATCCTATTACATATTTGGAGCGCTTGGAGTCATTCTGTCGATTGGGGACTGGATCATTTTTGGGCTGGCACCGATCCACGAATATTTTACCATTCATGGAAGAACGGCGTATTATACGAGCATGTCACCGGTGGTCTATTATCATTATTTTTATATCATGTTTTATCTGGTGTTCTGGGTGCTGCTGGTGTGGCTCTGTTTTAAAAGAATGTCGTTGAAAAGACAGCATATGTATGCGTTGAAAATTGTATTGATCAATTTGATCATGTTCATCGCAGCTTTGCCGGACACATTGCTGCCGTTGTTTCACATTCCATCCTATCCAAGCTCCGGAATGGGTGTGGCGATCGCTTTTATTGGAACCCTTTTTTTGACGAAGAAGGAAAATACGTTCAGCATATCCAGGGAAAATATTTCCGATGTGATTTATAATGAAGCGCGAATTGCAATTCTGGCACTTGATTGCGAAGGAAACGTCGATAGCTGCAATCAGTACGCGCAGAAGCTTTTGGGAGTGAATGAGGATGAGCGATATTTATTGACGGAATTGTTTGACTGCAGCGAAGAGCAGTTTGAACGTATTATGAATGGAAAGAAGCTTGCGGAGCATTTGCTGTCCGTCAAAACAAAAATATCCTGCAATATTCAGGCGGTTGTATCCAGGGACGTTTATGGGGACAGTTACGGCGTTGTGCTTATGGCGACCGATGCCACGGCAGAAGAAAAGGTTATGGAACAGCAGATTTTGATTGAGAAAACAGAGCATATTTCGGATCAGCTCGTTCATACGCTCAGCAAAACAATTGAGGCGAAGGATCAATACACGAAAGGTCATTCTACAAGAGTAGCACAGTATTCTGTCATGATCGGCGAGAAGTACGGCTACGATAAACAGAAACTAAAGCAGCTGGAATATGCGGCACTGCTGCATGATGTCGGCAAGATCGGTGTTGCAGACACTATTATCAATAAACCGGGGCGTCTGACAGACGAAGAATTTGCAGAAATGAAAAAGCATCCGGTGATCGGAAGTGAAATTCTTTCCGAAATATCAGAGATTCCGGACGTTGCCGTGGGTGCAAGATGGCACCATGAAAAATATGACGGAACCGGTTATCCGGATCAGATGAAAGGCGAGGATATTTCCGAAATTTCAAGGATCATTGCGGTAGCAGATGCATACGATGCGATGACCTCCAACCGAAGCTATCGTGATTGCCTGGATCAGGAAGTTGTCCGGAAAGAAATCGAGCGGGGAATTGGAAAGCAGTTTGATCCGAAATTTGCCAGAATCATGCTGGAGGTGATCGACGCGGATACGGAGTACCGGTTGCATGAGTGAAAGGAAATTGACTTCGTTTTTGACGATTGATTTTTTGCATAAAATTCGTATAATAGAGGAAGATAATGCGTAAGATAATACGCAAGATGATGGAGGTAATTACATGGGAGAATATAAACCGCCTTTTACTATAACCAATAAAATGTTATCGTATGTGTCATCAATTTCTGAAAAAATAGGACAAATAACAGCAATCAGTAATTTGGAAGCAAAACCGCATTTGAGAAGAAATAACAGAATCAAGTCGATTCATTCTTCTTTGAAGATTGAAGCAAATTCTTTGACACTAGGGCAGGTTCGGGATGTTATTAATGGAAAGTCGGTATTGGGAGAACAAAAAGAAATTCAGGAAGTAAAGAATGCGTATGATGCCTATGAACATCTTTCAGAAATAGATCCATATGACATTCAACAATTGAAACAATATCACGGAATTATGACAAAGTATCTTGTAGGAGAATCCGGGGAATTCCGTTCTGGTGAAGAAGGTGTTTTTAATGGTGATCAATGTATTTTTATGGCTCCACCCGCACGAATGGTGTCACAGCTTATGGAGGAATTATTTGCCTGGATGAAAGCGGAACAGGATGATGTTCATCCGTTGATTTTGAGCAGTGTCTTTCATTATGAGTTTGTGTTTATCCATCCCTTTTCAGATGGCAATGGCAGAATGGCGAGATTATGGCATACGGCAATCCTTTCGAAATGGAAACAAATATTTGAATATATCCCTATTGAAAGTCAGATTGAAAAATTTCAGGATGAATATTATGAGGCTATTTCTCGTTGCCATGTTGCCGGAGAGTCCACATTTTTTATTGAATTTATGCTATCTCAGATTGATAAAATATTGAAAAATATATCTGTTCAGATCGATGAGAAAGACGAATATCTTCCGGAAACGGTTTGTAAGCTGCTTGAAATTATGGAATATGATATTCCGTACACGAGCAGTGTTTTGATGGAAAAATTGGGATTGAAAGCGAAAGAGGGGTTCAGAAGAAATTATCTTCATCCGGCAATGGAGATGGATTTGATTCAAATGACAATTCCAGATAAACCGAGCAGTAGAAATCAGAGGTATGTAAGAAGATGACAAATCAGCTCTAAAATACAGATGCTTCGCATCTGTCACGCACTGCGCGTTATGATAGATTAAGGAAACTAGGAAAGAAGGAGCAATATGTTATTATTTGACAATCCGGGGTATGACCGTTTTTTTAATCCGCTTTGCTGTCAAAATAAACGAATTTATTACGAATGTATTTTGCAACTCATTGAAAAATCCAAACAGGTATCTCTTCTCTATGAAAATGATGCCAGAGATACGCTGACACTTTATTTTCGCAATCTGATGTATGCGGTTGAGGATGAGGACAACAGCGGTTCTGCAGATGAAAATATCAGCAGTAAGAAATCGGAGGTGGAAAATGCAAGTGCAGTTCTTCGATATTTTCGACATTGTGGCTGGATTTCCGAACGGGAGCTTGGAAGAACCGGTGACAATATTGCAACGGTAATGCCGTATTGCCGGAAAATGATCGATGCAATAGAACGTATTTTTAACCGGGACAACAGTGCAGCTTTGACAAATCAGATTTTTGCGATATACGATGTTTTGCACTCTGCATTTACGGAAGGACATGGGCGAAATGTACGACCATATTCGAATATTTTAACACCGGTTTCTGACAGTGTTGCGGATCTGAAGAATGAACTGTTAATATTAAAAGATAGTATCCGATCTATTATGCGGATAGTGATCAAGATGACGGAGACAAATGAGCTGGGACAGTTTTTGATCCGGGACGAAATGATGGAGAAATTTTTCAATGATTATTTCTTTATCAAAAAGGATGGACTGATTCCGGGATATATCGATGAGATTGAAAAAATGCTGCGGTCTGTTGTTAAGACAGATGTATATGAAAATATGATACGGGAATATCAGGAACTGCATGATGTAACGCAGATACAGGCGCGTGAAGCGGTGGAGAATCAATTTGATGAGATTAAGAGCTTTATCAGCTATGATTATGTGAAAGAAATGGATTATATCGACAAAAAGATCAATAATTATTATAATCTGTATTCGACAAGAATTTTGATGGTTCTCAGTAATAATGTGAATATGCAGAGTTATCTGAATAATCTGCTAATGACCATGAAAAATATGGATCCGGAGGAGAAAGGAGAAGCATTGCGGCATATTTCGAAATGTTTTATGCTGGAAACACACAAATATGTCGGACGCAGGTCTATCGAAAGAAGAAAGAAGAGAAATCCGAATACAAAAAGTGCAGCGGTGGTACAAAGCACTATGACAGATGAGGAAAGAGCGCGTCTGACACAGGAGTTGTTACATAAACAACCGGAGCGTTACGGTGCTGACCGGGCAGCAGAATATTTTGATCGTATTCTGGGTGATGAACAAAGCGTTGAGCCTGACGGTGAAATGGTAAAAACAAGAGAAGATGCGATGATGATTGCGGCAAGTATTATTTATTCCGGCTCGGCAGAGTTCCCATATGAAGTAGAATTTCTGGGAGGAACTGTCGAGACAGATGCAGCAACGATCAGCAACATAAGAATAAAGAGGAAAAACAATGAGTGATATCAGATTAGATCTTTCCATTAAAGAAGAAAACAATATACTTTTCAAGCGATGCATACGAAAATTACTGGATTCGACATTTATTGTCGGAGATAAAGACGAAAAATTATATTCGTTTATTTCCAGAGAATCTAACCGACAGGATATATCCGATTATCTTCGGATGATAGGATTTGATGTGCTTGTGGATACGAATGTGCGGATAGCGATGTTGAAACCTCATGAGTCGGATGAGGAGACGGTTGGCTTGAAGCGTGCCAATGTTGTAAGCTTTACAACGGAGCAGTATCATATTTTGCTTGTTCTCTGGGAAATCTATCTGGAAAATCTCGGGTATCAGGATGAAAATGTAGTGCTTAAGGGTGACTTGGTTGACAAATTGAAAGCATACGAGGTGGATGCCGATAAGAAGGATTTGTCAGCGGCACTGAAGATTTTTAAAAAGTATAATTTGATTGATTATGATCCAAAGGACAATTCGGAGGATGCCATTATTACACTTTATCCTTCCCTGCAGTTTGGATGGAATCTGGAGCAGTTTAAAACCGTAACCGAAGAATACATGAAAAATAATGCGGATGAAAATGACGATACGGATGGGGAGGAAGAAGAATGATCGAGCTTTCAATGGTAAGACTGATTAACTGGTATGCGTTTAATAATATAACTGCTCCCTTTGGTAAATTTACTCTGGTTGCCGGCCGGAACGGAAACGGAAAATCTGTCCTGTTGGATGCGATCAAGTATGCGCTTTATGGAGATACGGTTTTCAATAAATCCACAGAGAATAAAGGAAGCCGTACTGTTACATCATATACCAGAGGATTGTTAGACGCGACGGCAGGTTCTTATATGAGACCGGTAGATAAGGTTCCGAATGTTTACACACATATTGTTCTGGAAATGCATGAAAAGGAACTTGACCGATATTTCATTCTCGGAACGGTGATCGAGACCAATTCCGGGAATGGATTTGTGACACAGCGATATGTGATTGAAGGAAAACGTCTAAGCGAACTTGAGCACACTTATGTGGAAGGATCATCACTCCTGGTTTACAGTGCTTCACAGCTCCAGAAAAAATATGGATTTAAACTGATGTCCGTAACAGAGGGACTTGGAAAGTTTATGCAGCGTACAGGACTGCGGTTAAATGAGGGGCAGCTTGCAGCATTCCGGCGCAAACTGCGAAGTGTGATGTCTTATGATCCGGACGCGAAGATAGATCAGTTTATCCGGGAATGTGTTCTGGAAGAAAAGAAAGTGGATTTTTCGAAATTAATAGAAACGAAAAACAACATTGATACACTGACAGGAACATTTGAGGCGATTGATGGAGAAATCAATGAACTGGAAAATATTTTGTCGTTATTTGATGAATCAAAGCGCAAGGATAATATTATTTTTGCAGACGATGTCAAGATTGCTTATCGAAAATTTCTGAAATATCAGGAACAAATGGAAACGGCGGAGCGTGCAATGGATATCGCCGGAAAACAGATTGAGGAAGACACGAAAAGACTGAAATTCATTGAGGAAAAAGAAGGAAAGACCTCTTTTGCATTACATGAGGCAGAGTTTAACCGGGATCAGATGGACTGTTCCAAGGCAATTCGTGATGCGGAGGAAGCATTAAAGGAAGCAGATAAAAGAAAGGAAGGTCTTGCTGCTGAAAAGAAAATGCTTTTAGAGCAGCAGAACAGGATTAGTGAGTTGATCAACTGGTGTTATGAAGAGGAAAAGAAAATCGAAGATAAAGAAATTCTTTCGTCTTTAACACTGGACACTTATACCGGACCGCAAAAAGAAAATTCAGTGGAGCATTTTGCTGCATTTTTAAGAGAATACAGAGATACGATCTTAGGAGAGATGACAAGGACCCGGGACATTATCCGGGAGAATGATGAGAAACAGAGAAAGTGCCGGCAGATAATAGATGACTGCAATGCGAAAAAGACAACATTTTCGGAAATTCCGGACTGGGTTTCGTTAAAGGAACAGATCAACAGAGAGTTTCAGAAAAGAGGAATTGCATCAGAAGCACGCTTCGCCTGTGAATATGTAATCGGTCTTTCTGATGAGGACTGGCGCGATACCATAGAGGGATATCTGGGACAGCGCAGATATACAATTCTTGTGGAACCGGAATATTATGATCTGGCGGATGATATTTTAAACGCATCCCAAAATAAATATGCACATTTGTTTAACACAAAGCTCCTGATGAAAAAGAATATTAGTCCGGTGGAAGATTCTGTTGCAAACTTTATTGAAGTCAGAAATCCGGTTGCCAGACAATATTTTGATTATCAGCTGGGACGTTTTCATGCAACGACGATCGAACAGGTGCGGAAGTTTGAAAATGCGATGTCCAAAGAGGGAAGAGTGGCTGTTGCCAT
>ERZ791645.320-NODE-320-length-43008-cov-5.284427_pt1 | contig 43008 bp, 71 predicted proteins | sample MGYA00509939_ERZ791645 | MGnify/ENA primary metagenome ERZ791645 (study PRJEB30046, sample SAMN00715249) | human gut metagenome | study: EMG produced TPA metagenomics assembly of the A metagenome-wide association study of gut microbiota in type 2... | reverse complement strand
GTACTCATCATAGATTACCTTGCGCTCTTCCTCGCGGATCTTCTGTAAGATGACGTTCTTCGCATTCTGTGTTGCGATACGGCCAAACTCCTTGGACTTTACCTCAACCTGTACCACATCGCCAAGCTCATACTTGCGGTTGATCATCTGTGCGTTAACAAGCGAGATCTGCTCGATTGGATCTTCCACTTCCTCAACAACAGTCTTTTCCTGAAAACAATGATATTCACATGTATCCGGATCAATGACAACTTTTACATTGTCTGCCTTGCCAAAATGATTCTTGCAGGCGGTAAGCAGAGAGTTCTCAATCGCCTCAAGCAAGGTTTCCTTACTGATATTCTTCTCCTGCTCTAATATGTTTAACGCTTCTAATAACTCATTATTCATGATTCTTTCCTCCTATTTGTTGTGTTATCTTACGCTAAATTCTCGAAAAATAATACAATCCATCCGTCTACCAGATGACCGCCTGACGAATCAATGCGATATCGGTTCTTAGGAATGTACGGTCGCTTCCGTTCTCATCCGTGATCGTCACGCTGTCCTTGTCGTAAGCCTTAAGCGTACCGACAAATTCTTTGGAACGGTCAATCGAACGATAGGTGCGGATTTCAACATCCTTTCCCATATTACGAACGAAATCCTTTTCCTTCTTAAGAGGTCTTCCAAGTCCCGGAGAACTTACCTCAAAGGTGTACGAATCAGGAATAAAGTCTTCCCTGTCAAGTATCTCGTTCATCTCTCTTGCAACAGCCTCACAGTCATTCACTGTGATACCACCTTCCTTGTCAATGTACGCGCGAAGATACCAGACACTACCTTCCTTCACATATTCTACATCTACCAGTTCAAACTGCATACGCTCCAGAATCGGAAGAATCAGTTGTTCTGTCTTTGCCTCATAAGTACTTGCCTTTGACATATTACCACCTCTTTTCTTTGACATAAAACACATTTTCACAAAAATTTGAGAGAGGACATCTGCCCTCTCTCAACCTTAGTTTCTATGTTACTTTTGTTATCATATCACTCTTTTTCCCTGATTTCAAGGGATTTTGTGTATTTCTTTCATAAAACAAAAAGTTCTTACCCAATCAGGTAAGAACTTCAGCAGTCCGTACGGGAATCGAACCCTAAAGTAATTGTCTTGAAACGGCTTAAAATAGCCATTCTTTCAATTTTTCTTTGAGTACCTTTGAGTACTAGGGACTCATAATGCTTCAATTAAGTCAAGTTCCTGTCTCTTTTCCTCAATTCCGGTACGATCAAAATAATAATGATCTTTTGTGCAACTAATGTCTGTATGCCCCATAGTATCAAGGATTGTGGACTCCTTCACTTTCCCGTCAAGAAGAATACTTCCGTATGTCTTTCGGATTTTGTGCGGAGATTTCACTTTCATTCGCAGTTCATGTTCGCAGATATACCGCAAACGTTCACGAAAGTTGTAGGATTTCAACCGTTCTCCATCTCTCTCAAATAGATATTCCCCGAAGGGATTTCTCTTTCGTACTTCATCAAGAATCCATTTGTGCTTATCCGGCAATATAGCAAATCGCAATCCGGCTTCTGATTTCGGAAAATCTTTGACCTCATAGTGAAAGCCATCATCATCACGATAACGAGTCTCTGTAGAATTGATAGCAACCGTGTAGTTTTCAACATCTTTCCGCTTTAATGCCGACAATTCTCCGACGCGGACTCCTGTCTTAAACATGAATAGCAATCCAAGGTTTACGATATCCAAGTGATTCCTTAAGTACATCTCCATGCGTTCCTTTTCATCCGGCATATATACTTGGTCTTTTGCCTGCCGAACTACGTGCTTAAATGCTTTTGGCGATATATCCATGTCTTTCAACGTGTATGTAATTGAAAACTTGACATACTTCTTCCGCTTGGCATACTTAAAGATTCCATAAATCAGTGTCCGAAAGTTTGAGAATGCCTTGGAAGTCATGTCGAAATCATGGATGCTGTTTCGTATAAAAGTTTCAAGGTCGCATTCGTCTACACTTTTGATTTTCTTATCCTTGATGCCATCAAAGTACCTCTGAAAGTCCATTAAGTATCTGTCATAGGTTGCTCTGCTTATCTCTTCAAGTTCTAGCTTTTGTGAAATCCAACGATTGAAGATTTCTTCTACTGTAGGGTCATCCTCTTTTTCTTTCCAATAATCAACGATCTTCTGCTCGACCGCTTCTCTGCGCTTTGCCTTGATTTTACGCCTGCCTTTTACTTCATCCGGCAGATATGAGTACCAGTTCTCATCCTTTCCTTGATAGATTTTATAAGGGTTTTTGTTGAGTAATTTTTCTCTCTTTTGCATAGTGACTTGTTTCTGCACAAGTGCTATGTCGAGAATACCACTATCAACGGCATATTTCAACAGTTCTTTTTCATCCAATCAAATACCCCCGTTCTTTCTATTTTATCTTTTATATCTCTCACTCTGTACTCTATCGTTCTTAGCGATAGATTTTCTTTTGTGGATATTTGCTTTTGTGAAAAACCACGGCAGAGAAGAGAGAAAATCCTCTCTTCCTCTTCCGTGAAATTGGCATTTTCTTTGATTTGTTCAAGTTCTGGCTTAATGAATTTTGTAAATTTCATAAGCCATTTCTCCTTATTTTATTGATTGATATTTGAGTTTTTAATGTTGGAAATCTGATAATAATTGATAACTATTGATTTCTCCATATTTCTTCATCAAGAATATATTGTCTGATAAATCTATCTGCGTACTGTGGATGTATCATTGACCTTTGCGTTTTAACTGATAGTCCATCGTCATTTACCCTACTTTTTGCTATTATTTTCGTTTTTACATAATCAATAGTTTCGAATACGAGATTGTTTTTGGGCTTAAAATTCACAAACCAATATTGTGTCGGCTTTTTATAGTAATCTCCATTTTTTGTTCTATCTTTGTCTACCAGGTCAGGTTTTAAGCACCAATACGATGTAAGATAATGCGGTTAATTATACGGATTTTCTATAACTAATCTTATTTTTCGCCTTATACAATTTATGACTAATTTATTAAGTAATCCGTAAAATTCATTCAATGCATCGTGCCTTTTTATTGCATTTTCGCATTTCTTTTCCAAACTCCAATTTCTTTGTGAATAATTATTACCAGAAAACCATAATTGGCTTTGACATTCAAAATAAGTGCAAGGGAAAAATGCAAATATCAAATCATCAGGGCTTATCTTATCAAACAAACTCGGCTCACCTTGATACCCCATATCAATCTCTTTAAAAAGGTCAATAACATAGTCGGTTTCGTTAAATTCATTCTGAATATCATAGTCGTAGGCTTCAATTCCATACTTCTTGAAAGCGTTCTTGAATGTTCCTGACTGTTCAAATAAACAATGTACTATCATTCTAAATCTACCAAAAGGAAACCTCGGTTTTATGTGCGCACAACCTATTCCTTTCTTTGATTTTTAGTTAGTTACTGGGGCTTTCTGCCTGTCTGAAAATACTCGTCATAAGCGTCAACCGTATCGCGTATTTCAACCATAGCCATATCAAGTGTTACATCTTTTTTATCCAAGGCTCTTTCTGCATAATCTTTAATTCTCATCATTAAAGCCTGTGCTATTACTATCTCTACATTGTCACTCATTCTGAATCACTCGCTTTCTTTTCTCTTAAAATCTTCACAGGGCACATCAAGCAAACAACCGCATTTTTCGATTTCCATCCCTCCCAAATATGTTTTGTATCTGTAAGAGTTTTCACATTTAAAGCAGAAATCCTTACCATTGTTCAATTTGTAACTTGTCTTCTTATCCTCTAACTTTTTCCCAAGGCTTTCATTTATTCTTTTGAGTTCCTCGACCTTTTTCTGCAATTCCTCAAAATCATCAATGAGTTTATTGTATTCCTTCTTGCTTAAAATCTTCATTCTGCTTCGCTCCCTTCAACTGTTCTGCTATCTGCTTTACTTGTCTTATGGCATTTTCCCAAGTTGCGCCCTCGGTTGGTAATCCGCTTGACATAGCCATTCCGGAAAAACGCTCAATGATGTTAGAGGTCAAATCATCAACAGCTTTGTCATAACTATCAATATTAGACTTTCGATATTTAAGCACCTCATTATTCAGAGCTTCTTTGCCCCAATCTCCGCTATCAAACCATTCAACAGCTTTGAATACAGGACTAAGCGCTTCAAAAAGTGTTTCTATTCGTATACTTGCCGACTTGATATACTCAACTAATCTTTGTGTATCTTTAGCCACATCTTCAAAACCTGCACTGTTCAATCTGTCGGCCATATCTTGCAGTAATTCTGTTGACGAACCATTCATAAGCTCGTCAACATCTTTACAATACAAATAATTCCAACTTCCACCACTCATTCGCTCTCACCTACTTTTAATAAATCCATAAACCTTTAAGTTGCAACCTCGGTTTACCGAGGATTCGTTATTCCTTTCTTTCTTTTAAAATTTCATCCAAGTATGCATTAAATCCTGCTCTGAACATTCTTTCTCCGTGTTCTCCAACTCTGCGTTCTTTTTTCTCCGGCAGTTCCCGGAGCGGACACCAATCTGGCTTTTCTCCGTCTGGCAAAAGTTTTCCTGTCGCACAGCACAGATATTCGTCATCATTCTCTGTCTCATAGCACAATGTGCATTTCTGGCATACCTGTTCTGGCATATCCATAACCAATACTGCTTTAGCCATACAATCACCCTTTCCTTTTCTTCTTAGGCTTAAACTTAAAAACATCATTTTTCTGACGGCTTACCATGCTACGATAGCCGTTCATTTTACTAGCTCGGCTCTTTGCCATTCACTCCACCGCCTTTCACGATTTCAACTGCTTCATTCAAAGCATTATACACACATTCAGATGCGTATCCGAATTCTGTCCCCTTATTTTCCCGAAGATGCCTTAATGCGTCCATTCTTCTCTTTTCCAGTTTTTCTACAACCTTGTCCACATCATAGGCGGTCGGCTGCGCATCTATCACGCTCGCCAATGTTGCCAAACTTACTCTCCTAAAATCATCATCAGATTTACTTGCACGCATGCAATATTCTTTTAGTGCATCTGCATCAATCAGTCTCATCGTTTTTTATCTCCTTTTTTCAAATAATCAAAAATCTCATGTCCAATCATCGCTACAACTGACAGAACGCAAAAAAGATTGACTCCAAATTTTGTTAGAATATCTAACCTAATGGCTATAAGTATTAGTAGAAAGAAATTTATGTATGATTGAAACATCATTCTTCATCACTCCAATCAAATTTACAACCGCACTTACTACAGTAATTTGGCGCATTGTTGTTATTCATTATTCCTATATCGTGACTGACTTTGATTGTGTTTCCACATTCACAATGGAATACAGAAAGAGTATCGCTAAGGTTATGACTAAATATAGGCTTCTTCGCCGTCTGCTTAACCGCCGCCGCCCGGCATTCTTCCAAAGTCCCAATCTTGCGATATTGACGCCAATCGCTTAATGCTTCGAAATAATCGCTTTTCATATTCTGTAATTCTTCCAATGCGCCAATTTCCCGGTACTGTTGTACTTCTTCAAGTGCCTTGATTGCTACTCTAGTAGCTTTCGCAACTCTGCATTCCCCATATTCACAGCTAAACGGGCTGTCTGCGCCTTGTGCGCATTCATAACAACTATCTTTCTTTAATGTCTTAATTGCTTCATTCTCCGTCATTCCTGCACCTCCAACAGTTCCGGATTGTCAACAACTTCCATTTCGCATGTCTTTACATATTCCTCTGTAAGTGGCATTGGAAAGCAGAACGGCTCACACTTGCTTAGCGCATCTGTTGGAACAACCTCATAATGCCAACCAATAACACGGTCAATAACTTCCAGTGTTTCTGCGTTGATTACATTAAATTCTCCAAAAACGGCTTTCACAAGGTCTTCCGAGTTTCCATGACACATCAAAATGTCATTCTCCCAGATCAGCTTGCCGTTCTTATCCTTAAGTCCGGTGCACCGGCAGATGGTGGATGGAATACATTCGCAAAGTCCCCACTCACCGCTTGTCTCACTAATTGCAACTCGACCATTGGGCGAATCAACACGATTTCCGATAACCCATTCTCCATTATCAAGTCTCTTTGCCTTGAATAAATATCTATCTTCCATGCTCTCTCCTTTCTAATTCCTCTAGAATTTTCTCAGCTTTAATAATGTGTTCGCAACATCTTTCATATAATAAATTCCTTATCGAAAAATAAAATTTTATTACTGCAAGATGAAACTCAAATCTAACTTTATTCATTTTTATCCCTCTATTCCGCTTCTGATTGAAGCCATTTTAATGCTATTTCTTTGGCTTTCTTACCGCATTCAAAAGCACACCCACCTGAAAAACTATCGCAATAATCAGCACAATTAAAGTTCGAATTGCTTGCAATACGTTCCGCCATTTCTTCATCCGACATATTCCTTATCCTGTCGGCATTGGTCACTTTCGCGTCAACAAGTTCAAAGCACTTATCACGCCATTTCAATACATTATCAATATTAAATGAACTGTAACCTACATGGTAATAATCTTCGCCGACTTTTTTGTACTTGATTTCGTAATACGGCTTGTTGTCTATCACCCTTACGATAATTTCAAGAGATGTAACTTTGTTTTTTGCATCATCATTTTCTGAAACTTTGCTATCACATCTGCAACAAGGCTCGTTATCTCTTGAATTGCTGTTGTGCTTGCAGTTATAAGAAATCTTTTCTTCACTATCATCAAATGCCTTTAAAAACATTCCAGCAATTTCTTTCTCGTATCTGTTACACATACCTTTGCAATCAATATCCGCAATAACCCTTGAAAAGAAATCTTTAAATTTCTCGTAATTCTCTTTTACCAAGATTCCAACCGCTGTCCGTTCTGTTAATCTCTCCATGTCTATTCCTCACTTTCTGCCAGCTTTGCCATCTTCCATCTGGTCATATCGTCACTACAGGGCGCACTCCACGATGTTGCACCATCTGACCATGCGTACAACATTCCGTTCTCGTATTTTGCGAAATATCTCCGATTCCAGTTTCCACATTCGCAATCTTTTACCAAAATCGGCGTATCTACTGCAACCTTACTCCAATCAACAGGTGGCTCAACATATTCACTGTTCGCCCATTCCATTGCTTTCGCCATACAAATGAAGCTGTCACCGAAATCGCATTCATCGCAATCGGTTCTGCCACATTCTGTAATTTTCCATCAACCTTAGCGAAGCAATGACCACTACACACAACATCCAAAATCTCTTTCGCATATTTCTCTCTGTTCAGCATATTTAAACCTCCAAATCACATACAAACTTAATCTCATCTGCCAAACTTTGTGCTATCATCGGCACCGTCAACTGAAACTGCTTGTAATTAGCTAACGTATCAATATAATCAACAAACTTATCCGAAAACTCCTGCAACTGCTTAACAGACAGCTTAAATTCCTTTTTCAGAATCGTAAGCGTGAGTGCAAAATAGTTAAACAATGACGCGCTGGAAAGTCTGTAGGCTTCTCGCTCGATGCAGAATCCTTTCTTTGCGTACAAGATCATAAGCTGTCTTTGCGACACACTTCTCACTTTCTCTTGAACGTCAATTTCATATTTCTGTTTCAGCATTACGGATAAATCTTTCCCATTCCAACCGTCGGCAGACGCGGCATCTAAATACTGTTTCAATAATTCCTGCAATCGCACAATGCGTTTCTGCCCGAATCCGAATTCGTCGTGCAGGATAATATAGCCGATCGCGACAAACTCTTTGTATGATTTTGATATAACTTTATCGGCATTTCTCTTTTCAAAATCATTTTGACCAATAATCCGCATTTCCTGTTTTGTGTAAAATGTCGGTTTTTTCTTCCGTCTCAATGCATTGCTCATTTCTTTGATTTCTCCTTTCTGTATGTAATTTCCAACCATGCAAAATGACTTAATACAAGCTGTCTTGCACGTTCCTCGATTTCCATACCTTTGTACTTGTTTATCAGTTTTTCTCCGGCTTTCATCACTTCCTGCCACCATGCATCGTCATTATCCGGCGCGCAGTAGTCTTGGATAAACTTCCAATAATCCATGAATACTTGCCATTCTTCCGAACCTTTTTCGATCTTTGCACTTGCCATAGCTGCTACCTCTAAAACGGACAATTGCCGTTGTATGGTTTGAATCCGTCGCCACGCTCTTTCTTCTTGATTTCTGCCACAACATCATCAAATGGTTTGTCGATTTCAACAAACTTCATGTGATCTCCATCAAACTCCATTGCTTCACGCATTGTCATTCCCTGTCTGTTCTTTTCGATTTTTGCACCCTTGGCTCCCTTGTCATTGTCTGACAGATTCCACAGCATAATTATGTTTGACGCATCCTGTTCGATTGCTCCAGATTCCCTCAACTCTGCCATGGTAGGCTCTTTTGTATCTCTGCTTTCGGAAGCACGAGTTATCTGCGAAAGTGCTATTACGTGCGTATTCAAATCTCTTGCAACCGATTTTAAACCTCTTGAAATTGATGCTACTTCTTCATTTCTTCCGGAATATCTGTTATCCGGCATAAGCAATTGCAGATAGTCAACAACGATAACGTCAAAGTTTTGGTGTCTGCATTCCGACTTTATTTCCCTCGGAGATACGGTACCGGATGCAATCCATAATTGATAATCACTCATTTCTTCATTCGCTTGGTTAAATTTTTCCTGTTCATCGCCAAGAAACGCTTTTGCCCTTCTGATTCTCGTTAAACCGATTTCCGCAAGCCTTGAAATAAATCGTTCATACACCTGTTTATCGATCATCTCCAAGTTGAAATATGCGACTTTAAGTCCTTTTTTTGCCATATTCCCAATAATCTGCGTTGTAAGTGCGGATTTCCCAACTGCCGGTCTTGCGGCAATTACTGTTACGTCACCGCGTTCAAGATCTCCAAGCGCATCATCAAGCTGTGATAACCCGATTTTTATACCGCCCTCTCCAACACTTTCGTTGAAATATTTGTCTTTATTCTCAACCACAATCTGCTTCATTGGTTTTAGCTTTACTTCTTTTCCCTCTTGCAAATGTTCAAGTCTTGTAAGAAGATCGCTGATTGTATCATCAATGTCGCATGGTTTTAAACTGGATTTCTGATACATGTCACGAACCATTCTTGCCTTGTATTCTTTCGCAACCGCATCGGCATAACTTTTAACCATAGTTGAAGTGATTGTTCCGGTAATACAGGATTTCATCAATTCGCTAATCTGTTCCTGGGTGTATTTGTAGTTCTCAAGTGCCATTGATAAAGACATTGGATCAATACTTTCATTCCGGTCATACATAGCAAGCATTTCTTTGTATGTATCCTGTGCAAATTCCGAACTAAACATTTCCGGTTTCAGTGTTCGCCAGATGTTATTTAGCACATCATTGTCAATCAATACGCACCCGATCACTCCGAACTCTGCTTCTGTCAACTGCAATCACCTCGTTTCTCCGCGATCTGCAACCAATAGTCACAATCATTTTTCAGCCAATCAACATATTTTGGAATGTATCGAAAATCCGTATCGTCTGGATTCTTTTCTTGATAGTTACTCAAATATGCCTCTGTGGCTTTGTATAACAGCCGTGCAATGTCCGGTTGGTTCTCTTCGATAACTTCTAGCACCTTATCCATCCAAGCTGTTTTAGAGGTACTGTACGCTGTTTTCTTGGGGTATATACTAAAAGTCTTTTTCCATGCATCGTCAAAATCAAACAACTCTCCGGAATCGGTCGACAGCGAATTTTCTTTTATATTTTCTTTCTCTTTATCTTCTTCTTTTTCTTCTTCTTTATCTGAAACAGCGACGTCAGACGATTTATCGGGCGATTTTTGCTCAATTAGGTTCTTCTGCTTCTTTCTTCGGTTCTGCTGGTATAGCCTGTCGCGCTCTTTTTTCTTCTCATAAGCATCAAGTGTTTGATGCTTATTCCAATTCGGAATCGTTATCACGTTGTCAACGACTTCAATCATTCCAAATTCTTCAAAGGTCTTAAGCGCAAGCCTTACCGTGTTCAAGTCTCTGCGGAAAATGGTGGCAAGCATTTCATCCGTGAACGGCAACTTGTTGCTCATCATAAACACACCGTTGTTATTCTGTTTTCCGGCAAGAATAAGAAGTTTGAACCAAATCGTAATGATGCTATCCGCACTCGGCATACTCTCAATCAGAAGAATCTTTTCATCGTCAAAAACATCTGTTGTGATTTTAATCCACTTGACTTCTGCCATTTAATCACTCTCCTCATATGTATTTTCAGAAATCAAAGCCATAAACTTCTCATACTGTTTTTCAGAAACTTTGTTACCCTGTTTCTCCGGCTTCAATCGGATTTCAAGGTGCTTTTCAGCAATATGCGATAATTCCTTAGCAAGAGTCTTTTTGCCTTGTTGTACGCCCCGCATATAACCTTTGACCACTTTTCTTTCTCCGATTGAACCACTTGCGCGATTTTCTCCTTGACCGCCCAAACTGACATTACGCAATTGATAGCCTTTATCTGCATATAACTTGATGTAATATTTCTCCTTTTTATCAAGCTGGCTCTCTGAGAAATTCAGAAATTCAACTCGCCAACCATAAGGATTGTCGCTCTCGTTGTACAACTTATGCTTCCGTAAACTAAGGTCTATGTGTTGTTCATAGCCTGTAAGGTGGCTACACAATCTGCTGATTATATGCAGTGCCTGCCCGATATACGCATACCGGAAACCATTTTCATCCTCACGAAGTAAGAAGTATATTCCGCTTTCATCATTCAGTTTCGGATTCAACGCAAGCCACTTCTGTTTATTTTTGGCTTCGATGGCTTTTGCCTGTCTAAATTTCTTATAATCCACCCCAATCACTTCCTCTCCAATGGCTTCATGCTCATTTGAGCCACGAACTTTCCGTAACTCATACCGGAAGCTCGTGCCATGTGATTCACAGCCTTGATTGCATCGCCCTTTTTCTTTGGCTTTCTCAATCGTTCTTTAACTTCATTGCCGATGCAGTCTTGGCAATCAAACTTGTTTTCATCTATCGTCATAAAAATTCTGCCACATTTCGGGCATATTCTTGTATACACAATTCTTCCAGCCTTTTTAAAATTTTTAAACTGTGCGTATCTTTTTGCACATTTGGGTCTACAGTATTTCTGATCTGGTCGCTTCGGCTCAAATTCAGCCATACAGTATTCACATAATTTCAATTTTTACCTCCAATCTTTTGTAAGGGCGGCACGTTAAACGCACCGCCAAAACATGGCTTTCAATAAAGTTTGTGATAACTATTCGCCAAACAAGATAGTTTCTTTTAGGCTTTCGCCAAGGTGTTTCAACCTAATTATTCTTTTTCAAGTTCCGCTTTGATGGTCTCAAGTTTTTTCTCTTCATATTCAAGACGTACTCGGCAACTCTCAACAATAGTGCTCTGCCCGTTAATAAGCATTTCAACAGCTTTTTTCTTGTCTTTCTTCGTCAGAATGACCCTATCCCGGCTGCAACCGCTTAACACACCAATTTCGTCCTTGCGGATTCTCTGTCCTTTATATTCAAATTCGGATTCTTCAGTAATGATATACGTTTTTGGCTTTTCTTCTACGTCTACTTCTCTACAAGAAAATTTATCGCCCCAAAATCTGTAAATGTATAATTTCATGCTTTCTCCTTTCAGAACGGACAAAGGTTCATATCAACCTCTAACCCTTTGTCTGCAACATAAACATTTGATCCATATTCAATTGTTTCTTTCGTTCGTTGTAGGAATAACGCGGGATCTCCGCTTGTGTCCGATAAGTGTATTAAAACGACATTTCGTAAAGCTGGGTTGTCGTTCGTCTGAATAAATTTAAGTGCCGTATCAAGGCTCATATGACCTCGCAAACGGTGTTCATAATTTGGCTCATCCCGGTCTACCAAGCCCATGCTGTAATTGGCTTCAACCATGATATGCTCAATGTTAAGCTTCGAGAAGTTGTACTTGCAGTATTCCAAGTCAGTTAAGAACAATAACTGTCCCATTTCCTCATGCTTGATTAAATAGCCATAACATTCAATTTCTGTATCATGTGGCACATTGAATGGTGTTACCGTAAAACTGCCGATTTGCCGTGCTACAAGAGGCGAGAGAGGCGTTGTGCGCTCTCCGGTAATAACTTCTAGTGCGGTCTGTGTTTCAAACGCCGTATAAACCGGAACGCCGGATTGCATGAAATCTTTTATGTATCGTGCATGGTCTCCGTGTTCGTGGCTCACAATGCAACCGACAACATTCGAGATTTTCCAATCAATCATTTTCTTAAAATCAAGAAATTTGCATCCCGCTTCAATGGCAAGAATCTCACCACTGCTGCTGATTAAAGCGTAACTGTTGCCTGCTGATGATGAACCACAACAACGCATAAGCATTTAAACCACCTCACTTTCTTAATACTTAATATTCATATTTCCGTGTTCATTAACCCATTCATTTATTCTACGTGCAGTCATGCTTATTTTTGCAGAAAGCGGAAGCGACTGAATCTGATATAGGTCTGACATTGTATGTTTTTCCATGATTACACCTCAATTTCATCATCCTGTGGGAACTGGAAATAATTCTGTGTCATCTTATCAAAATCAGTTTTCGACAAACATCTTACGAATGAAGCACCTTTTTCGGTATTTATTATTGTTTTAAGAAAAGCGACATTTTCGTGCTGATCTATAAGCATTTCCATGGCTTTTTTTGCTTTTTCTTTTGTGGAATAATCTGCAACATCTACTGAATCATCATATCCACATATCTGCATTCTCACATAAACGCGCCCATTTATACATCCTGCATATAAAGAAACCGAACTGCTATCATACGGAAAATCCTTTGTTCCATCCTGCGATATAACTCTCATAGACTCCTCCTATCTGAAAAACAAAAACCAAATAAGTGCCACGAACGAATCAATGAGTGCTGCGATAAACACGATTACAAGAACAACCCTGCCAAAAGTGACCTTGTAAGGAACACCGAGAGAATGACGTATTTCTTCTTCTAAACTAATGCCGGAAACAACAAACTTTCCTATAACGAAAAACAACACCCATAACAAAATTGCTAATTTTACAAAAATCATTCTTCATATCCTCCCTAATCTTTCATAAAATCCGGTACGTTCTCGCCATTCTCAACAACTTTCTCCGGCTCAACTGCTGCACCGTCGATCGCTTCGGATTCTGCCACAACAAACGGCTCTGAATTGGCGTTTTCGGCAATTTCTTCCTGTGTCTGCACATAGGTTTCATCAAGCTGATTGAATGACTGCTTTGCCATGCTATTGAAGTCCTTGCGATACTTCTTGATTGCATTGTTGCGCATTTTACGAACAATCATTGATTCCGGTGTGTCAAGCCATGCTGCGCTGATATAAGGCTTTGCAACTTCACATTCCAACATTTCATCAACGGTTGCGCATTTTCTCAAAGCATCGAAAATCTCCTCTTTCTTAGCCTTGATTTTGCTCAACTGCTCGGCTGATGCTTTGTAACGATTCTGACAAATACCGAAAGTTTCATTCATCAGATTGTTGCGCACATGAGCGAACAGATTAACCTTTACGCCGTCTCTCTCTGCGATCAGATACTGAAATGTGCCGTCCTTTAATTTCAAAGGATAAACAACACGGACAACTTTCTGCGACCGTCCCATTTCTTCCCATTCCGGTGGTGTCATTTCGATACCCTTATGCTTTGGATAGGAAAACTCGTCACCGTCTTTAACAAGCCAACAAGGATATACGGTATCTACATTTTCTCCGTAATTACGAAGTAACGCATCGTTTCCGTCTCCCTCAATTCCCATTTCTACGACCTGTACATAGTCGTCTCCGACTTTCTTTGTTCTAAGCTGAAAATAGCACTCTCTCGGCACTGCATTAGCATTGAGTTTAAGGCTTGCGCACTGACCGACAACCTCTCGCAGATTCGATGTATCAAGTCCGTTTAAATCCTTGATTTTATCGCTATCCTTAACAAGCTGATAAATGCTTGTCATAGCTGACATGGCGCACTGCTTTGAATAATCATCATACGGCACACCGCATAACTCGAAATCTTTTGTAACAAGATTCGTGATTGAATTAGTCCACTGGCTGACCGCAGTGTTGACTTTCTGTACATCTAAACTGTTGTTCTCTGCCATAATTACTTATCCTCCATTTCACTTAAAAATGTTTTGAGAGCTTCTACCAAGCGTTCTTTTTCGCCGTTTCTTGATATTTCTTTACCATCCTTTGACAGCTCCTTTTCACTTGCTCCCTGTAAAACAAGGTTGTATTTCTCCTCTCCGAGAACATTCCTTAAAGCCACTAAAAGAGTTTCAAATTCAGTCATGATAACCGGCTCGGTTCCATTTACTTCTATTGTTCCAAAATCTGATTTAATCATATCTATCCCTCGCTTTCCTAAATCTCATTAAATGCCTGTACTGCGAACAACTCATTTGCAGTTCTTTTATAAACGTCCCCATCGACTTTCACGATGTAATCTGTCCCCTCTTTCACAAGTTCAACCTTGCAAATTCCTTTTCCTGTACAAACTGTCTTTCTCTGTAAGATCATTTATTTTTCCTCACTTTCTGCATTTTTTACAACTTCAAATTCATACACGCTATTCATTGTTTCAACTACAAGATTCCCCTTTTCGTTGATAAATGAACCACAAACACGGCTCGTTCTTAAGATCATGCCAGAATAATCCGTACCATCAGCATTTCTAATGTAATTAAGAATCATTGGCAACCCAATATGTGCGTACGGCTTTTCAACAATTCTGCCAATTCTTAATGGATATCTACCGTCTAGCCTTGTATTTCGCGTCTGTGCATCTCGGATGTCAACAATGCGATATTCCTCATATTTCCTCACAACCGCCACCTTATCAGCACCATAGGTTTCCACCCACTTCATATCCACCGATTCATCTGTAACAGTCAGCTTTGTACTTTTTGCATTTACGACTGTGTCTCCGGCTTTTACGGAATCCTCGGTGCGGTATGTATAACTTCTGGTGCTGTTTGGAAATTTTGCTTTGATATACTGCATCGTAACCCTCCTTTTTTAATGTCCCTTTGACAAATTCTCAACAATCCGCAAAAGTCGTTCGTTTGTTTCTGTGGCTTTTCTAAGCTCTCCTTCAAGGCAATATTTATTACTCTCAAGTTCGTCTACCTTTGTTCGCAAATCCGAGTTTTCAGCCTTCAATTTTTCAATATCATCCATGTACATGACCTCTCTTTCCCTTATTTCTCATATCTTTCTCGCAATACGGAAGAGAACAATGTCCGTCTCTTCCCCAGAACCCCTTACTTGCACTCTTCCAGCGCTTGCACGACATACACCGCGCATCCGGCTGCGTGATGTTGTTGCTTATTCCTGCTCTTGACATCCTACACACCCTCTACTTTCAACTGCTTATCCTCGGAAACCGTCAGAAGAATTAGCTGGGTATCAACAGCCGGTACATATTCATCATTGATACTTTCTGCACCATCAAGGAAAATCGGAACATACATATTAAAGAACTTCTGAAAACTGTTGCAAATATCAATCTTCGCTTCAATTTCCCTGCCAGTGTTTGTTGTGTCCCCGAATACCTTATAAATGCCGGTTTCTTCATCAAGCACCGTAGGAATACAAACTTCCTTATATTCTCCGTTTTTCTGGAAATCGAACAACTTCCAACGTACAATACCGAAATGCTGATTGATTTCCTCAACAAGTAACTTATTCTTTCGTTTTGAAACTTCTTTGAGCTGATAAAGAATCCTCTCGGCATCTGCCTTTGCTTGTCCATACTCGTTCTGTTTATGTTGCATATCTGCAATCTTGTCATCAATTTGAACATTGTTTTCAGCCTGTGCAATAATCTTATTTACTTCATCAAGCTGGCTCTGCAGATCTGCTTTCTCGACTTTCAAATCAGTAACAATCTTGTCCGCACCATCAGATTCCAGCTTTTCAATATCGGCGAGAACCTTGTCACGCTCTGCTTTCAGTTTCACATAATCTTCATTCTGCGTGTAATCAGCTTCGCTCGGGATATCGGATAACTGCTTCGAAAGTTCTTCTTTCTTTGTAATGACATCCTGTTCCTGTTTCTTTAAAGCGTCAATTTCTGTATTCAGATCAGCATTTTTCTTTGTAAGTTCGGTAATAAGTTCTTTCTTCTCGGTGCCAATAGTATTCAACCGATTCAGTTCAACCTTTTTGTCAGTGTCAAACTTAAATCTTTTTGCTTTCAGTTTTTCTTCTGCATCCGCCTTGGCTTTTTCTTTCCGGCTTTCAAAATCAGCCTTTAACTGCTCGATTTTATCTTCTGGCAACTTCTGACCGCACAGTGAACAAACAGTGCTATTTTCATCAAATACCCACTTGAATTCGTCAAACAGGTAAGGCGCTTCATCAAATGCCTTGGCATATTCTGCATTGTACTTTTCTCCAATTTTCTTCCGTTCTGCATCCGCATCTGTGATAGCCTTTTCATTACCGACAATCTGATTTTCTTTCAAAGAAATCGTCTGCTCCAGATGTTTTAATTCATCTTCGCAACCGCGCAGATCAGCATCAATTTCGTATCTACGATTGGATAATTCGCGGTTCATCGTCTGTGTAATTCCGGATATATCAAGTTGTAACCGCATTTCCTTATCGCGCAATTCGTCAAGCGAATGATCGGCACCGGCAATCTTCTTATCGCATTCAGCGATTCTTCTTGTCAGATCAGCCTTGGCAAGTTCCTGCTCTGCCACATTTACATCAACTTTTGCTTTCTCCAGACCGATAATCTGATTAGGAATCGCATCTAACTGTTCAACTGCTTTCTTCTTGGAAGCGTTATTCATGGCTTCAATTTCCTCGAATTTATAAGATTCAAGTAGTTTTGCAACATCGGCAGTTTCTTTATCCATTTGTGCAATCTCTAAATCTGTTTTTTCGCTTGCCATAGTGAATAAATATTTGCGCATTTCATCCTGTTTTTTCTTCAACGACAAATCCTTAGTGAACACATTTGGGTGCGAACAAATGAGGAATTTATCAAACTCAAACCCTAATTCTTCCAGATATGCCTTAAAATCACGTTCTGTCTTAGGCACAGAATTGATCTCATATGTATTTGTGATAGTAACTTTCGAAACTCCATTTTTATCCGGCTTTCCAACTTTTCGCTTCTGCATCTTGGAAAGAGTAATCTCTTTTCCGTCCACATCAACATCTGCAGTAACGGTTGGAATGCAATCTTCTATATTGTCCGGTCTGATATTTGGATTGCTGACAAGTTCATAGTTCTTATCAGACGTCAGCCAGTACCATGCCGCCCCGATTGTGGTCTTTCCTCTCCGGTTCATGCCGGAAACCCTTGTTGTCTTGCCAAATTCGTATGTCTTATCCTTTACCCCCTTGAAATTTTCAAGTCGCAACGATTTTAAAATCATTCGCATTATTCTACACCCCCACGATTCCTTTTATTGACAACTCATATGTGACTTTTTCCACAACGCGACCATCTTTACACGTTTTCTTATATCTCCGGCTCTGCAATCTGCCGTACGTGCTTACCTTATCGCCTAAAGCAAGTGAGTCCGTATATTCCGCACACTTTCCCCATGCGATACATGTGATCAAATCCTCTTTTCCATTCTCTCTTAAGGTTTTGAGTTTCACATCACAGATTTTTCGACCAAGTGGCGTTTCCCTAAGTTGCTTTTCCTCGATAATTCCATCAAGACTTACTTCATTCAAAGGGCTATCATCCTCTGGCTTTGTGATTGTATCCGCCATAGCATACATAAGAATGGCTTCTCCAGATCCGGTTTTTACGTGCCGGGTAATTATCTTTCCCTTGACACATACCGTTCCGCTGATTTCTGTATCGCTGATTTCTTTGTCAAACAGTACCGGAAGAATATCTGCAACACCGCTTCTTCTTTCAACTCCGATGAAAAATTTATAAAAAATCTTACCGTTTGATTTATGACTTTCCCTTGGTGCTGATACAACATCACCTATCAGTGTTATTTTGTTCTCCATTGCTTCTCCTTTCCATTTCTCTGTCAAGAACCTTTTCAAAGTCCTCTTTATCATTCTGTTTCTTTCGTTTCCCTGCCAAAAGTTCAGCAAGCATACGCTTTTCTTTCGTGGAACATCTCGTACCACTTATATACACAACGCCTACCATGCATCCTCTCTCATTCTGCGTTTTCTCTTAATTCGCTTGTCAAGTTCGGCTCTCTTCCGGTCTACTTCCGACCAGTAATACATGATTGCAGCAATTACTGCCCCTACTACGAATTTAATAGCCGACATATTCCCGGCCGCGCCCTCACTATCCATATAGCACGCGGCAACCAAGGAATACTCCATTGCAACCGCACCTATGATGAATTGGATTATTTTTTTCATTCATTCCCCTTTCTGCCACTTTATAATTTAGTACCAGTCAGAAACAAACGTTCCGAGTAACGGACATACAACAATATCTATAAAACGCACAGAACCATCTTCCATGGAATATGTAAAAGCCATTGCATGTGTGTAAGTCGAATCTCCCGTCTGTATCTGTGCATCTCTTACAGAAACTCCATATGTTGTTTCCTCGTCAACGAAAATGCTTGAAAAACTTTCCGCAGAGTCAACCTTTGCCAAATAGTTGTCACCGCTACGAATTACCCTTGAATTAACTTTCTGAAATTCAAAATTGCTCATTTCAATTCTCCCTTCCATTATGTGTTTCGTTTTCCTCGCCCTGCTCACTATGTTTCGAAGCAGAACTCTCTACCATTCCAAGGACATATCCTTTCTGAAAATCTGTCATATTCGGAATGGCATCACGAAGTTTTTCGACAACTCGCTTTTCTTTTTCGCTCATACAATCACTTCCTTTCATGCGCAATATCTGATTTCATACTCTGCTACGATTTTCGAAAAGATTTCACGCAATTTCTTATCATCCTCAATAATGTCCATTTTGTTCAATGCGCTGATTTCTGTTTTCGTGCATCCGCTTTCTGCCATGCGCTCACGTCTGTTTCTGATTCTTCTATTCAAGTCGCATCCAGCACGGTGTTCAAGTTCTGAATACATTTCAGTCCTCAATACATTGAATTGACAATCTGCATTTCTCTGAATCCGGTTAAACTTGGCATTGATTTCATTTCTCCAATTATCAAATACCGGTTTCACCGCTTCTTTGATATGTTCAGTTGTCTCAATTGCTTTCCGCGCTGTGTCCTGTGCCTTAGCAATCTGTCTGTCTCTCTCCTTGTCAGCAAGTTCTTTTTGAACCATCTGATTAAGAAGCCCTTGCAATGCTTGCAATTCTGGAGATAATTGGTCGTTGACACTTTGATGTACATTAAAATAGGAAGAAACTAGTTTTCTTTGTACTTCCCATGCCAAATCATCCGTGAATGACTTGACCAACATCAGATAGCCCTGTTCGGTAATGAGTGCTGTTCCGAAGTTACTCAACACTACATTTTCTAGTGTCCGTTTTTCGGACAGTTCAGTATTTTCAAGGTCTGACGGCTTCAAAACGAAATAATCTTCGCCCTCAACAAAATGTTTTCTGTTGTCAGAAAATCTTTTTCTTGCTGTTCCGTCCGGTCTTTCATGTGCCATATCAATGTCCTTAAATGTGACCACTCGCTTGCCTTTGTACTCTTTGATGGAAATATCTGCATTTCCAATGTGTACCAAATTATCCATATTTTCACTCCTTTCTGTGGTATAATTCCCTTATCATCAAATAAGGGAGGTGAATTTTTGAACAATGAATATGTATCTGCCTACGCTATCGCTAAAATTTGCGGATGTAATGATTCTTTCAGTGATTTCAAAACCAAGTACGACCAATACTGCGAAGAAATCAAAAAATCTCTACCGAAAGAAGAAAATCGATCCTCTAGCGTGGAAGCGGCAGAAAACCCATTCCGTAACATAAAACATTTCTAATATGTTTTAATGACCGGAGAAATGGCGGTAAGGACTTTGACGGATAATTCAATGTTTGTATCTTCGATTTTCTTATCGCCGTCCAAAATGCTTTGGTAATCATCAACGATATTCATTGCTATGTGCTGTGCCAATTCGTCAAGACCGATATATCTATCCTTGTCTTTCTTTACAATTACAGCTTTTCCTTCTTCGTCTAAAAGCCGGTATCTTTTTACTTCCACCCATTCTCACCCCTTTCGTTTTCTTCGTCTGCAATCTGTAGATTGATTGCCCCGATTTTTTCCTGATATATCAAGCAAGCGGCATCAACCGTCAAATTAAATGCCTGTAAATCAAGCACCAAATGTGGAAAACCGTTTGGTTCTACAGAAAAATCAAGTTTTCTAATTCCTTTGATTTCATGTCCATCTACAAAAAGATGAATACTTGACGGCGGCTCGCCCTCTTTTCTCGGCTTGATTTCAATTTTTTGTGGTTTGTGTTCCATGCCCTAACCCCCTTTCGTCGCTCTCTTCTTGTGGTAAAAGCAAATGAATATTTTCCAAACGGAGATTAGGATATAATCTCTTTGTTTCTTCATATACGGTTTTGGTTTTCAGCCACTTCCGCATATGAAGAACCTGTTCCATGACATCCATATCGTGAATATCCACTTTGTTTAGAATCTTCTGCAATTCCTTTTCCATTCCATTAAAATAAGAAACCGGAACAACAATTATGTCATTTGCTGATTTAATCTCTTTCATGTTCTCACCTCTTTCCTTTAATTTTAAGGTTTTGTTGACCTTGTAAACAAAGTATAGTCCCCAAGAAACATTTTGTCAATACTTTTTTGTTGACTAGGGGACATTTTTGTTATATAGTATATATGAAAGGAGGATAAATAGTGAATGAAAGAATCAAAGAATTAAGAAGTCGATTAGGATTAACACAAGAAGAATTTTCCTCAAAAATTGGTCTTTCGAGAAATTTTATAGCGCAAATTGAAACAGGAACAAAAAAACCGTCCGAAAGAACAATTTTTGATATATGTGAAAAATTTAATGTCAATCAAGATTGGCTTCGCACCGGAAACGGAGAAATGTTTGTTGAGTTATCAAAAGACGAACAGATTTCAGCAATGCTTGGAGAAATCCAAAGATTAGGTGATGAAAACTTTAAGTATCGACTTGTTTCTGCACTGTGCAAGTTAAGCGAAAGCGATTGGACAGCCTTAGAAAATTTAGTAGATACGATTTCAGACAAAAAGTAAAAAAGAGCCAAGGGCAATGCGCAAACCCTTGGCTCTTTTCCTATTTTAATAAGTTGCTTATGTATGCATATATGGTTTTTAACCAATGCAAATTGTCGCATTTTTCAATGAGTTTAATGATTTCATTTTTGTAGTACTCTTCTCCCAACCTCAAAACCCCCAATCATGTGCCCTATGTAGCGATACGGATATTATAGAACGTGTGTTCGGCGTAGTCAATCCCCAATTATGGGCGGAGCCATGCCAAACCCCACCCATGCCAGAACTTGAAGTGTCCTTTCGGACAAGTCCATAGTATCACTACAATATGCATGATTTCAACATTTTTCGGTCGCAAGTTTCGACAAGAAATGTCATTGCAGAGAAGCGGAAAGCTGTTTCTCAATCTCTTCTTGCACTTTTGCGCGCCAACGCATCGGCACTTCATCAATCGTCATTTTCTTGTCTATAAGAATACGTCTCACGTAGAATTTAACCATTATGCTTCACCTCCTGCTACCATATCTGCAAGATCCTGAATTGCTCCGGCGTTTACTTCGTGACCGGCTTTCAATTCATCGATTGCCTTTTCCATTTCCGTCTTTGTCCGCAATCGGATAGTAACGGTATATGTACCATCTTCTGATCCGTCCTCTCCCACGTTTTTGGAATAAGTAAACCCATCGGATTTAAGGTCTGTGTATTCCCCGGACACTTCCCCGTTGTGGGTGAATGTCACTTTTGCAAGGTTGTCCACGGAAAACGCTTTCGTGATTGTTTCGATTCCGGCAAAATCTGCCGACTGAATCTGAATATTGCCGAGACTTGCTCCCTCAGCAATCTCGAATTCTGCTTTGTTTTTAAGAATAATTTTATCCATATTATTTTTTCCTTTCTATGATAAAAAATGGTTTATAAGTTGCGTTCGAATGTTTGTTCGATATATTTTCTTAAACGGCAGTTTAAATTAACTACCCATAATGCTATCTCCAAGGTCAATACTGCAACCAATTACTTCCCCATCGGCTGTTTCAGGAACAATTTTAGCATCACTATAAGCTTTTGCTGATGTAATATATGCGGGAAATGGGATATTCAATAGCGTCTGTGTTTCATTATCATACCCACGGCTGAATACGTCAAAATATAAAATGCTAGATTTTCTAACAACTCTAACTTTTGTTAAATTTAATGTCCCTATACCAAAACTAGAAATTTTGGCTTCGTCAGAATACTTAAGAATTATTTTTACTTTATGAAAACATCCGACTTGAACGTTCCACGTTTGTCTTAGCATGATCTCTATAAACGTCGATGCCGCACCTTTTGACCCAGTGTCGGTCATAAAAACAGCTTCTGCAATTCTATACCATCCTGCACCTAGTTTTCCTATGTGAAAATTACTGTATAGTTTAATTCCAGAGGCTGGATTCAATGCACTTATATCGTTTTTAGTAGCAACATTATTTAAACTGCCGTTTAAATCACTTATCTGCTTTGCAAGCGTACCATCCAGATCCGGATTAGCCTGCCGCGCGTCCAACGCAAACCCTTCCACTGTCGTAATCTGGTTGTTTACGATACTTTCCGGTTGCAGTGCGCTTCCGATCTTTTCTTTTAGTGCATCTGCCAACTTTATGACGTTTTTCGCTTCGTCCAATGTAATTGTGGTGCCATCCAAGTTAATGCTAAGCGTTCCACTCTCATCTACGCTCATGCTCTTTCCGTCCGGCTTTACAACTCCGGCATCCTCTGTTGTTGCAATCGCACTAGCACCGCCCACGATAGACTTAGACCAGTATTCCGTATTGCTCGTTGCCGTTCCTGCCGGAACTTCTTTTTTCGCAAAATACAATGTGTTATTATAAGTTACTGCATCCAATCTCTTATATGTAGCATCTGCGCTCCAATCGCCCTTTGGCACAATTGCCACTCTTCCTGCTATAGCCATTTAAGCCACCTCCCAGTTTAAATTTCCGTCATTGTCAACGACAAAGTTATAAGCAGAATTGTCCGTGTAAATCAACTCTCCATCCTCATTCACATCAAATTCTGTCATTGTGAGTTTCTTGTTAATCTCGTTTTCGATTCCCTGTACCCGGTCTGCGCTGTCCTTTGCGTCTGTGGCAGATTTTGCCGCGTTGGTTTCGGACACCCCTGCGCTTTTGGCAGATGCTATTGCCTTGGCAGATTCCACTTTAATATCTGCAAGATAATCTGGGCGCAGATGCTTTTCTTGGATACTTCCCTCTTTCACGATTGCGGACACCTTACCGTCACTGCTAATTTCAAATGCAATGGTATTGCTATCTATAAATTCATACTGCGTGATCAGAGCGGACAAATCAACATTCTGCGTTGTGCCATCGTCCAGCGTGATTACTAATTGTTGTGTTTGCGGATTGTACTTAAAGTTGACCGCCAACTTTTCCAATTTTGTGTCAATCACAGCCTTGGAACCATTCATCTTAACCACCGTCAGCGTTCCGTTGGATTCATCCCAAAGGATTTCCTTTACAAGTTCGTTAGCTTTGGTCAAGTCAACTTTAGACGCATCCATAGCAACCACACGATCATCCAGATTGTCAATGCCGGCTTCCACATTATTTAACCGCATGGCATCAATCGCTGTTTTCTCGCTTGGAAAATTCTCCCAGTGTGTACGGTTATAAATTTTCTGCATGGTTCACACTCCTTTCTAGCGCTGATAATCTGCGTTCCAGATCTTCGTTTTTCTGCTGCAAAAGTTCGATTTCTTTCTGCTGCTTTTGAATCATCTGTATGTGCATTGCATGGAGATTTTCCTTGTCGATTTTCCATGTCTTTAAATCTCCGTGAATTGCTTTTTCATCCTCTTCGGCATCTTCTTTTAGTACAAGTCCGCTATCGGACAATCCAGCATCCTGCAAAATCTTCTCTAAATCCTGCGCAATTAAACCAAACTGTAAGCCTGTGTGCTGCGTGATGTATCCGGATTTCCATGTATACTCAACCGGGCGCATTGCCATATACACACTTTTAATATCCCTTAATGATTGTATATTATTTTTCAACCTTTTATCGGAGCTAGGAATAGAAATCAAAAGACCCTCGATATCCAAGGTACTTTCCCTCGAACCAAAATCAGACACTTTATTAAAGTGTCTGGGCGAATACTTGGTTGTAGAGCTATCATTAAGTGTATAATCTACATCTGTAAAATACCCACTTGGCAATTCGCTTTTGGTTGCGTAGTCGCTCAGCGAATTGTCAACATAACTTTCTGTCGCCAAGTTTTCCCCGTTTGCGTCAGTAACAGATAATAAGTCCAACTTAACATTCTGCAATAACGCATTATTTCTTCCGTCATGCCCTAATATCTCTACCCCAGATACCTCACCACTGTCAAAAAGCAGAGATTCTATTATATGTACTCGTCCGCTACCGTCCAGTTCAAAGTTGTTACATTCTACAATCAATCTGTTTCCTCGTAGCACAATTTGGTCAGCACTGGCATTGATCATAGAAATAACTTGGTCGTTCTCGTCTCTTCCAAGTTTCAATTCCAGCGATGCGTCTAATTGCCCTTCCGCTTTTTGTGCACGATTGACTTCTGCGGCAATGCTATTTGCGGTCTGCTCAAACTTGGTATTTGTCTGCTCTTCTAAATCTTCATACGTGGATTGAAGATGGTCTGCGTTCCTCTCTAACTTTCCGGTACGCCTTTCCACACTTTCAATCGTGTCTCTGATCGAATTAACCTTTGCAGAGTGTGTCTGCGTACCCTGTGCCGAGATTGAATCTCTCTTGCTCTGCACACCGGTTAGGGTGCGTTGCAATAGATACGTTTCAACAATTTCTCTTGTGGTATTGAATCGGATTGGTTCGCCAAGTGTCAGACATGGATTTCCGACACAAGTGCAACTTTTGATCGGTGTGTATACCGGCTGTTTCATAATCGGCAACAGGTTATTTGCAATCTGCTCCAGCTCCGCTCCGGTCTTGTCTGATACAAGAAAGTTTCCGGTAATCGAATAGTTGTTTCCGGAAGTTCCAACAATCGCACCGGCATTATCTTCGCTTGTCTTGATTTCAAGCTGTGTGATTGCCTTACTTTGGAAGTCCTCATAATCAAACGTGATGTAGTGTCCGGTCATGGACTCCGTGTTTGCATCAGACGGAAATAAATTGTCAGACGGAAATAAATCTTCTGCCGGATAAAGTGCGCTTGTGATTGCTTTCAGAAAGACATACTCAAACTTGCCCTCTCGGTTGATATTTCCAAAGCATCCATTGATCTCGCATATTGCCGTTACAACCGTTTTCCCGCTGATAGAGGGCTCTTCTGTTACTGCGCTTGAATCGTCCGTCTGCGTGGCTACAATCGTCTTATTGACCGTCATGGAATCATTGACAAGGCTTGTTTCAACTTGCGCAATTCCAAGATGTGCAAAAAAGCTATCGCGGAACTGCTTAAGTGCCATTGGAAAGCTAAGTCCTGCATACCAAGACTTTACATCCGTATTGATAATGTCATACATCGCGTCATATGCCGTAATCTGCCGTTTTGTACGGTCAGCCGTAGGAACATCGGATGCAACCTTAAAAACTCCGTATGGCATCGGATTTTGGCTATCTCCGTCAATCGTTTCTTCAATAGAGATTGTCTTTCCAATAATGCTTCCTGCGGTGTTTCGTGCTGTGAATTTTACGCAATTTGCTTCGCACGCTCCAAACTTTAATTCAGACTCCGAACAAAGGCTTTCTTCAAGCGCAAACGTACCGATTTCAAGCATCGAATTGTCTATTTTCTGGTTTGTTCCAACAACAGATATGACCATCTGCTTATCTGTCGAGGAATCCCAATACTTTTCTTTCAAACTGCTATTTATCATATACACCACCTACAAACGAAAATTTGATTGCGTCATACTTAATCTTCCCATGTGCCACAGAATAGAACGTAGGCTGAATGTCAGCGATATATCCATACTGCGTCACATAGCCGCGTTTCTCCGGCACGTATGCCGTGATATAGCCACCGCGCTCCTTTGCCTTGGTATAGTTCTTTTCAATATTCTTCCAAAAATCATCAAACTGCTTTTCGGTCAGCATGGCTTTAGTTTCAAACTCGACCTTTAAGGCTTTCAGTTCCACGGCATCACGATGCTCATATCCGTTTTCATCCGTCCAAGGGTCTTTGTCCTGCATATTTACATAGGAACTAAACGTGTCCTGCTTTATTAAATTGTTCGGTATGGTATAATTCCCAAACTTTACTAAATATCCACCATATCCCATCGTTTACCTCCTAAAAATGGGCATAAAAATAGCACCTACCGTGTTGGTAGATGCTATCCATTTGATTAAATTTTAAGCTACTACTGATTCCCATTCAGATTTCAGCTTTTCTACATCGTTTTCAAAAAGTTTGCAAGCGATTTCGTACAACTGTGGAATCATTCCCATTTCCCTGTCGATATAATCCATCTTGTTTCTTACTTTTGGTTTGAGTGTGCAACCTTCCATCCTTGATTTAAGGTTGCAGTGATATTTCCTTTCAAATTCTCCATAAAGCAACGAATAGCGTTCTTGATACTTTCCATCGGCACCGAAACGGACAATCTGTGTTATCCGCTGTCTCTTGGTTGCCAAGTCAATATCATCAACGAGTCCGATAATAACATCTTCCTTATGGATGATTTCTTTCTTCTGCCTTTTAATGGTTTCGTTCTGCTCTCTAACAGTTTTTAATGTCTGGGAAAATATCAGCTTAGTGTTTTCATCTGCATATGGCAGGTAAGTGGAAATAAATAATTCATCATTATTGACATACCCACCTGTTTTACGGATTGTAGGGAGAACCTCGGATGTTACCCAACGTTTGAACTTATGAAGTTTTTCTTTTCTTTCGTTTATAAGGGCGTCGTTTTGTGACACACCCTTTGCTTTTTGAGGTTGCATCTGAAAAAGCAAGGAATACAAACCGCTTTCATTAACAATCGTCATTTTTTGTTTTCCACCTGGAGTATCAATTTGTGACACACCCTTATCAGAATCATCAATATTCGAAAGGCTTCTTCTGTAATTCGTATCTCCGAATACTTCGCATATATCCTTTCCAACAAACCATGGTTCATCATCTACCATGGTCATTCTTATCTGTCCGAATATCGGATTTTCAAATACCTCAATGCTATTTTGAATCTTAAGCATAAGTTGTGATTTTTTCATTCGTGTCTACCTCCATACATTTTTATCTGAATAAAAAAGAGGAAACCGCTTGTGAAATCACATTGGTTTCCTCTTTCGTACAGTATGGCGTTCGAGTAAGTAATCCGCATCTTCACGGATAAGGTTGTTTCCTTAGTAATAAGGATAGACTATTTTTGATTTTGTGTCAATCTGATTTTGAATTAAAATAAGCCGTGTTTCCACGGCTTATGCTTTTATTCTTCTGCCACTATTGAAAATTTTACTTTTGAATTTCCATAATAGCTTGTGCTATATTCTGTGTCAAAAACTTTCGTGTCCATAGGAACTTCAAAATATATCGAACCTTTAGTTTTTTTACCCGGACTAAGCGTTGTGTCAAATGTGCTGTCTATGTAATCAACAGCATAATCGTCTGCGTATGCCGAAAAATCATATCCAGAAATGTCTTGATCTTCATCTGATATATTCTCAAACTCGAAATCTAGTTTCATAAACGCATCTCCATCATCTGGACTTTGATACGCAACATCGTCCAATGTTAATTTTGCAGATGAAAATGTTATTATCAAGTCATTAGTCTCAACCGAATCACCTAATGTGAAGTAGTCATCGGATGAATCGGTCGATTCTTCCGTTTCATCATCCGATGCTTCCACATCTGGACTGCTTTCAACTTTTTCTGGGTGGTCTGAATCACTTTCATCAAATACAAGTGCCGCAAAAATAAAAATAATTATCGCAACTATTGAACAAGCAAGACCCGCAATTGCAGTTCCATGCCCTTTCCATTTTTGCGTAAGTGCAATTATTGCGCATACGAGACCGATTATTGCAGGGACTACACCTATCGCAACACATGCTAACAAAATTCCTGCTATTCCGCACACTAAAGATGCAATTCCCCATCCGCTTTGTTTCATAATCAAATTCCTCCCAAAAATCCTTTAACTCATTTTAGTAACCCAAAAGAATCTGTCACGTAGTAGTCGGAATCTTCCGAGTCCTCATTCCAGACAACTAGGGATAGTTGTATGTTGTCAATATTCTTTATTTGTAAACTCACAATGTTATCATCCATTGTCCACCACGTTACATAGGCTTTTTTATGTGGAGATAGATCTTGATATAACGTTCCTTCTACCATAGCATCATTTACTGATGATGTGTCAGAATTAACCGTAATATTATTGTCTGTAATATTTTCGATTGTCAAGCAAGCTATAAGTTCGTCCGGGTATGTTCCCTTCTTTAGCCCTGTAAAGTAAACCCTAATGCTCGAATCTTCGTATGCAAGTCTGTTGATTTTCTCTTTCACGGTTACTTTGCAAGAAATCACTTTCTTTCCGACTTTAGCCTTGATCTTTGCCGTTCCAGATGATACTGCCGTAACAATTCCGCTTTTTCCTACCTTTGCAATGCTTGGTTCGGTTGAACTCCATTTAACTCTTGCTTTTGTTCCGGTAACTTTCAATTTCTGTGTTTTCCCAACATCAAGCGAAATTGCTTTCTTGTTTAATTTGATAGTTGCCGCCTGCGCAACAATCTGTTTCCCATATGCATTTTGGATTGGCATAGCCGAAATCAAAACGGCAAACGCTAACCCCATTGCTACCAATATTCTTTTTGTTCGCTTCATAATAACGCCCCTTTCCCTTGTGATACATTGACTATACCACAAGGGAATCAGAATGTCTATGTTTATACCGGAAATGGTGATATTCCGGTGCGATTAAAATACTCTTGTGCGCTTTGCCGTGCGCTATCAAAGATAACTTTTCCGTCAAGTGAAATCTGAATCGGTCGATTATTGCCTACACTTGTCTTTAAAAGTGGCTGAATAACTTCCTTTACAGCCTGTGCAACTCCGTAAGAAACAGACGATACAATCTGGTCGTTATTCATTACTGCCGTATGACCGCCAAGCGTACCGACAAGTTCCGGGCCCGCTTCTCTCGCAACGAACATCTGTCCCATGTTTGGCAATCCACCGACTGCGTATTTCTTAACCGGTTTCCAACTTCCGCCGGAGAATACACCGCCATCAGCTTTCTTTGTACTCTTTCCTGTAAGTCTAGCCGTAAAGTCTAACACTGCATTTTTAATTCTATTCACAAAAGAGGTTATGAGCGCAGTGAATCCACCAAGTCTTTTGTTTGCAGGCTTTATATTATCAGTTACCCTCGTCAGAGTGCCTGTAAAGTGATTTAATGTCTTATCACTTCTTTTAATCTTGTCCTTATTCGCAATAAGTTCCGCAGTGTAATTGCTTATCCTTTTGTATTTATCTGGTATTTTATCTTTGTTTCCTGTTAAACTAGCCGTGTAATTTGCCAGTGTTTTATCACTTGACTTTATCTTGTCCTTATTTTTGGATATATTTGCAAGATAATTGTTTAAAGATTTATTCTTGGTTGGAATAACATCTTTGTTTTTCGATAAATTTGCTGTAAAATTCTTTAACGATTTATCGCTTAGTTTTATTCCGTCCTTCCCCTTTTCTAATCCTGCCGTAAATCCTTTTAGTTTTTTGTTTTTAATTTTGTCATCAGCAGATATTATTTCTGCTTTTAGCTTTATTTTCTGCGGCTTTGATTTTGCATACTCGCTTACCACAGAAGAAATTCCGGAAATTGGACGGTTGGATACAACTTTTTTCTTATTTTCCGCTCTTACCCTTGCATTTCTTTTTTGCGTATTCGCAAACCTGCGCGCTTCATCCGGCATCCCCGCTGTTGATTTCTTTTCTGCTTCTTTTTTTTCTTTTTGTTTTCTATACCAATCCGTATTCTCAGCCAATCTTTTTTTGGACTCATCATCTGAAGGATAAGCATTTTTTTTGACCTTATTTTTTTCTTGGCTTTTTGGAACTTTAAGCGTTTTCTTTTTTCCATCCCATCCGGTTACTGTAACCTTTTTCCCAAGCATCAAGTCAACTTTTTTCTTAAAGTCCTTTATTGTTTTTTTCATTTTATCGCTTTTTTCAACAAAAAACTTTCCAAGCGAAATTCCAACTGAAACCGTTACTCCGGCAAGCGCAAAATACGGATTTCCGCCCGACATATAAAATGCCGCTCCACCAGCCGCCAATGCTTCTACAACAGAGGATGTAAAATCTGTCTTTCGTTTAGACAATTGAAAACCTATAGTTGCAATAAACGCTGCCAATCCAAGACCATTGAGTTTGAAAGTCTTTCCACCTTTTCCGCCTTTTCCTCCGCTCGTAAACCCAAGTATGGAACAAAGCGCAGATGAAACTATAGGCGCAAGTTTTCCACCAGAAAACATGAGAATTGTAGCCAAACTCTTTGGTGTTAAATTTGTTAGGAATGTTTTTAATCCATTAAAAATATCTTTCCAACTCAAATCATCAAAGAAGCCGTGAACAAACTTCCAAAAACCATCAACCCATCCATTGATAGCTTCTGCGCACTTTTTCCATTTGAATTTTTTGAAAAAGCGATTAAATCCATGTGCTATGTTATTGCCAAATGTTTCAAACTTAAATTTATCCGTAAATCCTTTTGATGCAAATATTGCAGTATTCAACGCTCCTGCAATCACATCTGCGGTTGCAGTAAATACGCTATTTCCCTTTTTATCTTCTGAAAACAAACCATTAAGAAACTCTGCGAGTCCTGTTCCAAATCCGGACGCTTTAGCATATATTTTATCCCATTCAATGCCACCAACGGCTTTTACAAGGGCTTTTCTTATTTCAATTCCAAGTCCTTCAAGATCTTTGATGTTGCTTACGAAATCCTTGTAAATCGTGTCTGTCTTAACCAGTTTTCCGGTATCTCCACCGCCAGAACCGCCAGAACCAGAACCGCCACCACTTCCACCGCTTCCAGAACCGGAACCCTTGTCTTTACTCTGTTTTGAAATAACCTTTAATTCATCAAATGCACGAGTTGCCTGTTGGATTTCCTTTTTTGCTTTCTTGGCATTTTTTGCGATACCACCCGTGTTTTTCCCTGCGTTTCCTGCGGCATTACTTAAATCATCCATGCCGTCAGATGCGCTTCCAATATCATCAGCAAGACCGCTGATTCCTGCCCCTTTGCTTGCTTCATACTTCCATCCGAAGATTGAGCCTAAAGCATTTGTTACCATTTCCGCAAAAGAAATAACCTTTTGCAGAACTGCATTGAGTACCTTGATAAACGGCTTAAATGCATTGATTAAACCACCACCAACAACCGCTCCAAGTGCTTTGAAGTTCTCTTTAAGCATGGTTATTTGGTTATGCCATGTCAATATGTTATCGTAAAGGCTTTTTATCCTCTACTTCTTATGGTTTCCCATAAGTTCGGCGTACATTTTCAACCACAGCGTTGTGGTTGTCGGATACTCTTGGGGATATTATATTCTACACTCTTTCCATAAGAAAAGAGCATAGGTTCAATCCCTACGCTCTACAATGTGCTATAACTTTTATTTTATAGCCTTATCTCGGTATTAGCTTATTGGCTTATCCACTTATAACCATAAGCAGTTCGTCCCTCTTGGTCAATTACCTTATGTATTGCTTTGTAATTAACTCCGAGAGATTCCCCGGCTTCGGATATTCTATCGAACACTCTTACAATCTCTCCGCTTTTCGCATCCACTTGCGCAATTTTTCTTCCTTTTTTACGCTTTTTATAGATACTCAAATCTTTTATTGGAAAATCTTCTTCGTATACAAAAATATATCCATTTGCCGACTTATAAGTATTTGAAAGCACACCGGAAATAGTTGTTCTATTTGTTCCGGTAATCCTAGCCGCTTCCTGCAAACTTTTAAATTTCTGTATAAAATTTCCTTCCATATCACATTGAATAATGCTTCTCATTCCGTTAGGTTCCGGCTTTCTATAGGTTTTCGCTCCGTTTGATTCATATTCATCCTCAAACATAAACATATAGCCCTTTGTTTGCCGCCTTTTTCCTTTGCAATTAAGCAGAACATCCGCATTATGAAATCCGTCAATTTCTGCATCCATTGCACTATCATAACGCTTAACATATTTCCCGTCAAGCGTCAGCAAAACAACCGCCCTGGCGTTATGATACGGCGCACCTTTCCCACCTTTGGTCATATTATAGCCATCTCGATAGGTGTTAAATTTTTCAATGTAATACTTTTCCAACTCACAGGCTCTATCTTCGCTTTCACACGTTTCGATGATTTCCCATGAGAAGTTGTCAAACCCGAATTCTTTAATTGCTCTATGAAAGTCGCAATCTTCTTTTTCGTAGCACCTTTGATGTTGCCACACTCTGCTATGGAAGTCACAAGTTTGACCGACATAAGATTTTCCGTTTATTTTATTTGTTGCTTTGTAGATATAATATGTTCGCATTAAATCACCTCAAACATATTATACAAAAATGTTCGCGCTAAGTCAACTTAGCTTTCACCGATTTTACCCGATTTTCATCGACATATTGCTATGCCGCGCGACACATGAAACAAAAGTTTCGTTTATCGGCTGTTCTGGCAAAGTCCCCGGTGATATTGGTTGTATGTGCAAGCACATACTGATAACGCAACATGGCTTTTTCAGCCTGCGTCATGGATGATATATTCGCATCAAGTCCCTGCTTTAACGCCCACTCTTTCAATGTTGCCTGTGTCAAGTCGATACCATAACGCCGCATAGGTGCCGTAGTACCGGAAAATACAGATTGCAGACTCTTGGCAATATCTTCTTGACTCACATCGTAGAATGAAGCCATATCTCCGGCTAATTCTGTCAACCGGATAGACATTTTTGCCATTTTACCTTGTGGAATATCAAGGGCAGTTCCCATTGCTTGGAAACGGCTTGCAAACTGTTTCGCGGACAATTCGGACATACCAAATTTTTCAATTGATGTTTTTGCGAAATTGTTAATTAGGCTTTCATACTGCCCGAATGTCTGCCTTACAACGTTTTCAACCTCTGTCAGTGAGGATGATATGTCAATGGCATCTCCAAGTAGCCTAAATCCTCGGAATAGAGTCCAATACGTTGCATACACTTTTCCGATTGCAGACGCAAGAGAGAAAGACTTCTTAGTAACCGCAGAAGCACCGGAACTAAATCCGCTAAATGAGCTTGTGATGTTTTTTGCCGCTGTTCCTGCCGCTCCACCTGTTCTTGCTAACTTTGCAAGTGCATTTGTCATGTTGATAAGATTTTGACTTACCATAGGTGCTTTTGACAATTCCGACATGAGCTGTCGCATTGCAACCGCAAGTTTCGGTATGTTCTCGATAGCTTTTGTAGAGCTTGTATAACCAAGCTGTTTGATTCCTCCAGCTAATTCCGACAAACCTTGCACCGATTTCGACATACCGGAAAATGAGCTTACAGACTTTGAAATCTGTCGCATTGCTCCGGCTGCTGCATTTATCTTTCCTGTGTCAATGTTGCTAAGCGTTTTAATGTTTCTTGCAAGAGTCGAGAATGACCTTGAATCAACACTTCTCATGGAACTCATTGAGTTAGACAATCGGTTTACTCCGGTTGATAACCGGTTAATTCCGCTAGAATCTATGCTTTGCAAAGATGAAGATAGCTTTCCAAGTCTTGTTATCAGCGCATCAATTTGTCCGTTAGCTTGCCTTGCCTGTGCTTGAATTTTGACCTCTAAGGTTTCTAATTCCAACAGTCACACCTCCTTTATTTAGTTTTAGAAAAAGGCGGTAGGATTTGACCCCTACCGCCCTTGAATTACTTTTTCAGTTTTCCCTTTTTCAGAAGAGAAAGCATCTTTGAATTTTCCTCTGATGTAAACTTAAAATTGGAAAATCCGTTCTTTTTTGCGATTTCCGCACGATGTTCTTTCGATACATCATCTTCCCCAACAGCTTTTAATGCTTCAACGATTGAGTTTGAGTTTCCCTTATACTTCGGATAATACTTGGCTTTGCTTTTCTTCGCGCCGCTTACAACAATCACTGTATGACCTTTTGTGCGTGTCACAAGAATATCTCCGTTGTAAAGTGTGTCTCCCTGTTTATAAGAGCCTACATATTTAAATAAGCCGGATTTCAGAATTACTGACCGCTCATTGGATGTATTGAAATCTCCCACATCCTTGCCGGATGCATAGATAATACAAGCACGAACAAGGGAAGAACAATCGCATTCCGTCTTGACCTTTGTGTTGATTCCATGCTTAATGACTCCGTAGCGTTCCGATTGGTCATAGCCGATATTTTTGTTATCAGATGCAATCTTCATAGCTTCGGCTAACTTCTCCGCAACCCTATCGTCCTTCGCTCTTAGCACGTACCATCCCTTAGAATGGTTATAAAACTTCTGTGTAGACACTTCCTGTCCGGTCTGATCTCCGGCTTTCCCACCAGAATAGCAATTTCCGTGTTCATCGTGCCGCGCACTTCCGATAATTACTGCCATAGCAATACCTCTTTTCTTAAACTATCTTTGGCTTTGGTAAATGTGATTGCCTTGATTTAGCCGCCCATTCTTCTTCTGCCTTAAGCATTTCTCGTATCTCTGCATCGGGATCGTCCGTATTATGCTTTTCGATAGAATCGTAGCAAGTCTCTTTTACATACTTGCTATTTCCCTTTCCGAATGTCGCGTCTATTGCGGTCACAAGTGCTGACGTTGCGTATCTGCCAAACCACATATACATTTCCATGTCGCGTTGCTTCCATTCTGCCTTATATGCATCCACATAAGGTTTAAGCAACTCTGGATTCATCATATCTATATCATCAACGGAAAATCCGTAGCCTTTCGTTACCACAAGGTAAAACGGACGGATTTCCGCAACGTAATATTCCCATGTTAATTCTTGCTGGCTGTCTTGGATGGAGTTTTCTTCGCCGGCGTTTGATTCTTCTTCTCCGTCTCCATCATTTGCGCTAAAAAACTGTTTGACTCCAACTCGGACTCTAACTCATTAAACAATTCAAGGCAGTTGATTTCGCCATTGTCAATCTTTTCGGAAAGCATATCAAGCACCTTCTGGAACTGCTCGTCATATCCTTCCCCTGTTTCGTAGTCATATCCGAACTCGTCCTTATGGTTTATTTGTAATCCTACAAGAAGCATTTTAGGAAGTGTTTCAAGTAACAGTTTCTCTACGGATTCTAAGCTTCCGTCCTGCTCACTTACCGACTCTGATACATCTTTGATAAGATGCGACTTTAATGTTGGTTTAAAACCAAATTTGATTGAATATTCGCTATTTCCTAACTTTACTTTCATGTTTTACCTTGCCTTTCTGCCCTATATTGGCAAGGGGCAGTGTTGCCACCGCCCCATTGTTGCTTATCTTATTGCTTCAAGTTCTGCGATCGACCGTTCATCCTCGCCTACCGGTGCGGTCGATTGCTCGTCCGATAGGCTTTTTACCCCACCACTGTTACAGTGAATGTTCCATCGTTGTTATCAACGACAGTCAGCTTATCTGTAACAAGCTCTGATGCCGTGCTTGGAATAACTGTTACCGTCATTTCAAGGATTTCATCGTTTCCACCTACATCGTTAGGTGTGGCTGTTGCAGTTCCTACATATGCGTACTTCGCTACACCGCCGATACCGTCCGTTCCGTACAGATGGATAATATCAAGTTTTTTATCTCCATATCCATCCACCTTTGAAAGATATTCTTTTTCAAGGTTTCCTGTGATTTCTCTTGAATCAGAAGTCTTAATTCCTTTTTCAAAAGTCTGCTGATCATCTTCCATTGTGGTTGACTCAACCGTGTTTGGCGGTGATGCAGGGCTTGGAACTGACTTAGCCGCAACCAAAAGATTATATGTTCCTGCAAAGTCAGCCTGTTTTTCCGTGTGCTCTTTTACAATGACACGCGTTCTATAACTTGTTGATGCCATGATTTCCTACTTCCTTTCTGCTTATAGCTGATCTAAATGCTCAACGTTTCCAATTACGCGAGTTGCGCGGAATGTAGCCGTTCGCACTTGCTTTGAAATTGTTGTGATTACATTTGATACTTCAAAACTTTGTTGTTTAAAAAAAGACACCGCATATGCTGCGATGTCCTTAGTTGCTTTCCTTGAACCTTTGTTTGTAATTGTTACTTGAAATGTTGGGCGAATTGCATTGATTGTCTTTGCTTCATTCGTTCGTCCGGCTTCTGTGACACCGATTTGTCTGACTAAAAGTGTCGGGAATGTTGCGGTACCGCCCGATTCTTCATCTTGCGTCACCTTAATTCCTCTTACCTTGCTTTCCATGTATGATTTCAAAAGGGAACATAAGGTATCTTCAAAATCAAGTGCCCAACTGTTTAACTCATTTTCCACCGAATACCTCCCTTGCAATCTTTACATACTGTTGAATAATCTGTTGTTCCGCATTATACATAGGCATTGTGGCTTTGATACCGTGGGTATAACGCCATGTTTCGGTCTTATCGTCCCAATAGTACCAACCATCTTCAAAAGCGTGTATTTGCCCCGGATACGTGCCGACACCGAATCCAAGTTCCGGTGCTTTTGGATTATCTTCGGAATTGTAAAAAATTCCTGCTCCAAACTCCACAGCCAACAACGTATAGAATGGTTCGCGGTCTTCTGACGTTACCGTTTTTCCCGTTGCAATCAAAATTGCGTTCGAGGTCATTAGCTGCGGCGCTTTATCAACCCTTACCGTTATCGTGTTTCCTAATGGGGATTCCGATACGTGTTTTATTGCCGCCGTCTGACCTATCTGTGCAAGCCTAGAAACAAGTAAATCGCATTTAGCCTGTAAACTATCGCGGTACTTTTCTAATTCCTTTATGGCGTCTTGTATGGATTTAGAGGACAATGTCATTGAAATAGTTTTCTTTGCCATGCGACCACCTACTTAATATTCTTCCGAAGAAGAAATAAATCCGTGGTCAGTCCTTCATCGGCAACGCCTTTTACGATGTAATCTGCGGTTTCTGAATCCACAAGTCCATCATCAGTGCGTTTGACTTCCGAACGTTTCCACACAACGTCACCGGCTTTCAGTGGCAAATATCCTTTATCCGTGACAAGCTGACAGTATGATGTACTATCATCAATTCCAAATTCTTTCACAAGGGCTTCTGACAACTTATTGCTGATATTTGCTTGGAATGTCGTAGGTTCTGAAAACCCTTCAACTTCCTCGCCTTTTGGAATCTTGTTTCCTGCGGAATCTAAATAAGGTACAAAGTTCCCATCGGAATCCTTGTACCCTTCATAGACAATATCTCCATTTTCGTCAGTTTGCGGGATGAATACCCTCTGACCGGATTGCGAATACTTCATTTCCTGCTTATTAATATCAAGCATTTACTTCACATCCTTGCCAAAACGCTTCCATAAATCGGATAATTTCTCCCAGCCAAACATTGCAACAAACGCAACGATAAAGCCTGCCATAATAGCCGCAAGTATCATATACCACAGTATCGTCATATGAATGTACTGCATATATGCGATAAACGCCGTAACTGTGATACCGATAGATAAAACGAACACAATTATGTCCGTAGGTACTTTATTGAATATGCTTATATTCTTGATTACCTGTGTAATTACAGATACAAGAAAAGCAATAGCTCCGATAATTGCTAATATAAGTGTCATGTTTGCAATTAATGTCTGAATAATATCCATTATCTACACCTCCTTGTCATCATTAAGTCTTGTCTCTATGCCATCAATTCTGTGATGCGCCGACTTAACACTTTCTTCAACTTTAATTATCCTACTATCGTGAGAATTAAGCTCTTTCCGCATTTCTGTGACTTCGTTCTTAATCTCCGTTGTATTGTTGGATATTGCGTCAAGTTTCATATTTATTCGCGTGTTCTCTTTCACACGTTCTTCAAGTTCTACTCTGTCACTTCGTTTATCATTCTTAGAGTTGAATGATAAACTGAAAAATCCGAAAAAGACGGAAAAAGCAACTGAAATTATGCTTATAATTACTGCTATTGGCATTGATATACCGCCTTTCTAAATTAATAGGCACACCGCCCACCACCCTTAATGTGTGCCGCCTGCTAACATATTGCTGACATCAGCAAAATGCTAACGCACAATCTTCTTTAATTACATTGCTTTTACAAACGGAAACACTCCAACAAAAAGGCTTTCACGGTCTTTCCATGTCCGGCTCACACCGTTTTCTGAGAAACTTGCCATGTAAGCTTCGCCTGCTTGTGAGCGGTCGTACACTGCCAAATTGACCATAATGTTTTCATAGTTCTTAACATCACTGTCAATCTGGTCTTGCGTGTATGTGTCCGGATAGTTCCGTCTGCTGATAATCTCTTTTCTTGCCTGCTCTAAAAGCTGTTCAATCAAAGGGTTACATTCTTTTTTATCAAACACAACTTTATCGGACTTTTCCCCGGTCGCTTCGTCCTCTACCTCTTCTATATGAAATTGTTTTAAACGAATCTTTACCTGTTCAACAAGTGTGTATGACATAAGTGATCTCCTACAAATTAAATTTTGCAATCAGAATTTCTTTCAGTTCCGCACCGCTTGTCGCTTGTGCATTTTCAATCCCTTGCTCTGCGGCAAGTTTTTGTAAGTCTGCGGTACTCATTCTGTTGATTTCGGTCTTTGTATATCCAACGGAAGATACCGGAGAATTACTCTCCGGCACCTCTTCTCCTGCGTTGTACCATTTACCATTATGAATCACTATATATGGATATTTCATAGTTGCACCCCCTACTCTTCGCTATGAACCTCATATACAAATGTGCTATCCATATTCTCGTATGATGGAAGTACAACCTCAGATGCAAATGTTGACATCTTCATAGGTGGTCCATACTCTGTCTTTGTAGCGACTGTAATACCTACACCATATGTTGTTACATCAACATCAGCTACCTGTCTTGCAGTTCTTTCTTCCGGTGTAGTGCCAAACCAAGTGCTTCCAAGGCTGCCTTCTGGAAGAAGTGTAACCTTGTTATCCGGGTAGAAGTACTGCTCTTTGCCATCATCATCAATGTACATCTTATCGTAAAGTACGATAGTGAGCTTCGCCCTCTTCTGTACCACCGAAATAACAGTATCATCGTCAACCTCAATAGTTGCTGTAAGGTTCTGTGCAAGAATTGAGTTTCTTATTTGTGCATTGTCAAGCAGATATTGGAATGTATTGCTGTTCATAAGTGCGTATCTAGCAATCTTACCCTGCTTCTGTAACTTCTTTCTTGCATTGTTAAGGTCTGTAAGTGGCTTTGAATTAGCTGTATCGCTCCACATGCTTGTGCCGGATAACTTTGCGTAATGGTCTTTTGCGTATGAGCCATCCTTATCGTAATCATAAGCGTACTGAACGCCATCACTTACAATAGCAATTACCGGATGACCTGCATTTGTAGAAAGAAGTGACATTCTCATGCGCTCCGGTACAACTTCTGCGCCGCTTACGAGGTTGTTAGTGTCGTCATATACACTTGATAAAGCACTTGCAAGGTAAGGGTCGTCTTCTGATTGAATACGCTCGATTTCAAGCATTTCCTCTTCACCAACTGTCATTCCCTCGCGGAAAAATGCCATCTGTGTTTTTTCCTTACTTAATCCGCCTCTAGCTCTAAGAGTTGGGATTGTGTCAAAATTAGATGGCGCAAGTGAAACCGGCAAACCCTTGTGTGTCTTAATCCAACTTAAATCAAGTCCCTGCTTCTTTCTTTCTGGAAACCACTGTAAACCAAGATAAGGTATCTGATTACTAGCGTTTTCTGTTGCCGATAATGCGATAGACTTACTGTCTAATACTTCATTAATTAACATCTATTTACCTCCTGTTATTATTCAAATACAATCATTGGAAGAGCTGTCTTAACTTCTGCGTCATATGTAACGCCGGAATGCGCTTCTGCTACTTTCGTGTTAAGATATGCTTTCTTAAGCAGCACTCCTTGTGGCCTGTCCTCTGTTACATCAAATCTCAAAATACCCACTACCGTAGCCGTATTGTCAGCCTTGCCATTTGCTCCGATTGGAGTACCTGCTTTGACAATCTTCTTGCCCTGTGCGTTTTTAGTTGTCACGCCATCAAAATCAAGTGTTAATGGGATTGCTTCATTAGGCTCTCTCTTTAAAATCTGAACATCTCCTGCGTATAAAGTCTTTTCATACTGCATATTCATTTCCTTTGCCATTTCTTACCTCCTGTTATTGCTGAATGTAATGTGATAAAACGTCATTGTTCTTAGGTGCGTTAGATATAAGGCTTTCTGCTATCTTTTCAGCATTTGTCTTATTATCTGTACCGGCTTTATCGCCGCCAGCCGTGCCACCTCCCGGATTCGTACTGCCTTTTGCAATCTCCTGCTCCTTGGCTTGTGCTGCGGCGGTCTCTTTTTCAGAGATAATCTTTCCAAGAACGTCATAATCAAAGCTGCCATCGTCTTTTACAATTTGCGCTGCCTGCTCTGCGGTAACATTAAATTTAGATGCGGCATCGGCTCTCTGCGTGGCTATTGCCTGCGCTTTTTCAAGTTCCGCGATTCTCGCATTGGCTTTTTCGAGGTTCTTATTTGCCTGCTCTACTTCCGTGAGCTTTCCCTGTTCGATATCATCGAGCTGCTTCTGCAACTCTTCAGCTTTGTCAGCCTTTGTCTTGTACTCGTCAACCTTTGCTTTGGCTCTCTGTACGGAACTTCCGTAATCTGCCATGATCTTGTCTGCGTTTTCCTCGCTTAATCCCATAGCAATCAGATCTTCTCTCTTCATTCATTACCTCCGATATGTCATACGAATTTTTATACGGTGCAACGACACCGAACGACATTGTTGATTTTTACGCTCACAACTTTGCGAATTTTTATAAAATAAAAACAGCCGCCGATTACTCGGTGACCGTCTTATCTTTATTTATTTGGCTCTGTGTGCCATCTGTATTCATTTTATTTATCAATTCTTGTGCTTTCTTTTCTTGCGCTTCTACATCATCAATGGTTTTCCACAGATTATCCAAGTATGGCTTTGACAACAGGAATGTCTTTTCCGCATCTCCCCAAAGCCCAACAGATTTAATTGCCACAAGTGGATGAATACCGGCTTGTAAAAGTTGATATAGTGTCTGTGACTTGGTATACATATTGTCTTGTGGACTATGGTTTATCTGCACATCAAAGTCGCGCAAACTCAATCCCAAATCGTGATCCTGTATGCGAATCACATTCAAAACAACTTTCGCAAGTCTTTTTTCAGCCGACTTTACAATCGGGTCTTTCAGTTTTGCTCTCGACTTCGAGAAGTCCCATCCGTTTCTAAGCTCAACCGCTCCCTGTGTATCTCCACCGGAATTATTGTTGTTCTTATTTGGTATGGCAAGAATGGACTGCGCATTATCCCATAAATCATCCTTTGCAACCTGGCACTCTGTCTGATTCAGCTCTTGCGTCATAATGTCAACATCTGATTTATTATCTTTGTTGATAGACTTAACTGTAAGAGCGTGATTCATTTTCATTTTTTTAAATGTTTCTTCATCAACCTCGCAATTTACGAATTTTACCCAAAACTGAACAAATTGCTCAACTCCGTCCATTCGGTTTGACTGCATTGTATTGATTGCATCCAATAGTCCGATCACAAGCTCAATATCAGAAATGCGCTCATGGTTGTTCGGAAACTCGACAATCGGGATTCCACCAAAACCATGTAGTTTCCAATCTCGAACCTCTCCGTTCACAATCTTGCATTCGTAAGAGTCCGTGTAGCATAGTTTATACATCTGTCCATCGGCATCTTTAAGCTCTTGGATTGCTAAAAGTGGCTCTTCTGTGGAACGACTGTAGATAACAAAAGTATTCATTGGTGTCGGTGCAACAATTCTAAATGGTATATCTCCATTTTTTGTAATCTGCACCGCCTTAAATGACGTTCCGGTTGCTGATTGCCACTCTCCTGCCTTAATATCCTTTTCCTGCTTATTAGCATCGGTCAGATAATCGTTAAATTCATCAACCGCATTGTTTATCCGGTCATCATCTTTCCTGCTGATAAGCTGGATTGGCTCACCGTAAGTCTGTCCAACCTTGAATTGAACAATCTCATAGGCATGGTTTTCAGATACCTTATTGGTTATATCCGCATTCTGTATCTTTGTTCGGTATAATACAGGCTGATCGCCCTTGTAATAGTTCCACAGATACCGAATGATCGTCTTGTTGAAATAAAATGCACCAATGCAGTTTCCGACAACATTTACGATATTGTCTGCCGTAATCTGTTCTACGTTAGAATATGCAATTTTTCTTCCATATCTGCCTTTTACAAGGTCATGAAAATACTGTGTATTCATATAAATAAAACTCCACTACTGCAAGCGCGTTTTGGTATTGGCTTTGTTTCAACTTTGCCTGTTGCCACGCGATAAATCACAATATGATTGCATTTTTTACATTTGCACGGATGATCTATCGTAGATCTTTCATCGTAATGTCCGGCAATTCTTCCGCAATCCGGGCAATATATAGTTACTTTTTTCATAGCAACCTCTTTCTTGTAAATAAAAAACACCGCCATTTCTGACAGTGCCTTTTACGGGTTATATACTTTGGGGGTTGTAGAAATTTGTTTTTCTACTCTTTTAGTATATCATGCAAGT